>Ga0164243_10000237_pt1 | contig 121307 bp, 125 predicted proteins | sample OricompcompostOP_FD_108781 | JGI IMG/M metagenome (GOLD analysis project Ga0164243, IMG submission 108781) | Organic Plus compost microbial communities from Emeryville, California, USA - Original compost - Organic plus compost (OP) | ecosystem: Engineered > Solid waste > Mixed feedstock >...
CATTTTCCGCGGACCCGGAGCATGAGGTTCTGCGTCCTTCCCTCACGACCCGCGCCGGCCCCGCCTCGCCGGAACGCCTTCCGGTGTATCCGATGCGGGACGGGGAGATTGTAGGCATGGGTTGACGGGGCGGGGAAAATCGGAGGTGATTTTTTCCGTCGATTTCCGGCAAGGCTTTGATTTTGCTCACGCCACCCCCCTCTGCCCTGCCGGGCATCTCCCCCTCAAGGAGGGAGATCGGAGGGGGCGCCGGCTTCTCAAACAATCGACCGTTCTATCCGGCACATGCTTAGTGAGGCGGGCTATCGGGAAGATGTGCTCCACGCTGGAAGCCGCCGCAGACTTCACTCATCCGTCATCTTCAGCGCGGCAATGAATGCTTCCTGCGGTATTTCGACCTTGCCGAACTGGCGCATGCGCTTCTTGCCTTCCTTCTGCTTTTCCAGAAGCTTGCGCTTGCGGGTGGCGTCGCCGCCGTAGCATTTTGCCGTCACGTCCTTGCGGAGCGCGCGCACCGTCTCGCGGGCGATGACCTTGCCGCCGATCGCGGCCTGGATCGGGATCTGGAACATGTGCGGCGGAATGAGCTCCTTCAGCTTCTCCACCATGCCGCGGCCGCGCCGGTCTGCGGCCGAACGGTGGACGAGCATGGACAGCGCATCGACCGGATCGCCGTTGACGAGGATCGACATCTTCACGAGGTCGCCTGCGCGATAGTCCATGATCGTGTAATCGAAGGAGGCATAACCCTTGGAGATCGATTTCAGCCGGTCGTAGAAGTCGAACACCACTTCGTTGAGCGGCAGTTCGTAGGTCACCATGGCGCGGCTGCCCACATAGGTGAGCTCGGTCTGGATGCCGCGCCGGTCCTGGCAGAGTTTCAGGATGGAGCCCAGATATTCGTCCGGCGTCATGATCGTCGCCTTGATCCAGGGCTCGCGGATCTCCTCGATCCTGACGACGTCCGGCATGTCGGCCGGGTTGTGCAGCTCGCGCTCGGTGCCGTCCGTCAGCGTCATCTGGTAGACGACGGAGGGAGCCGTGGCGACGAGATCGAGGTTGAACTCGCGCTCCAGCCGCTCCTGGATGATTTCGAGATGCAGCAGGCCCAGGAAACCGCAGCGGAAGCCGAAGCCGAGGGCAGCGGAGCTTTCCATTTCAAAAGAGAAGCTGGCGTCGTTGAGGCGCAGCTTGCCCATGGCGGCGCGAAGATCCTCGAAATCGGCCGCATCGACGGGGAAGAGGCCGCAGAAGACCACCGGCTGGGCCGGCTTGAAACCGGGAAGAGCCTGTGCCGTCGGGCGCCTGTCGTCGGTGATCGTGTCGCCGACGCGGGTGTCTGCCACTTCCTTGATCGAAGCGGTGATGAAGCCGATCTCGCCGGGGCCGAGGCTGTCGGCATTGACCATTTTCGGTGTCAGCACGCCGACGCGCTCGACGGTGTATTTCGCACCGGTGCCCATCATGCGGATCTGCTGGCCCTTGGCGATGACGCCGTCGATGATGCGCACCAGAACCATGACGCCCAGATAGGTGTCGTACCAGCTGTCGACCAGCAGCGCCTTCAAGGGCGCGTTCTCGCCGCCCGGGCTCTTCGGCGGCGGCAGCTTGTGGACGATCGCCTCGAGCACGTCGGGAATGCCGAGGCCGGTCTTCGCCGAGATCAGCACGGCGTCGGAGGCATCGATGCCGATCACTTCCTCGATCTGCTCCTTGATACGGTCGGGTTCGGCCGCCGGCAGGTCGATCTTGTTGAGCACGGTGACGAGCTCGTGGTTGTTGTCGATCGCCTGGTAGACATTGGCGAGCGTCTGGGCTTCGACGCCCTGGGACGCATCGACGACGAGCAGCGAACCTTCGCAGGCCGAGAGCGACCGGGAGACCTCGTAGGCGAAGTCCACGTGGCCGGGCGTGTCGATAAGGTTGAGGATATAGGTCTCGCCGTTCTGCGCCTTGTAATGCAGGCGCACGGTCTGGGCCTTGATGGTGATGCCGCGCTCGCGCTCGATATCCATCGAATCCAGCACCTGTTCCGACATTTCGCGCTCGGCGAGACCACCGGTCGACTGGATCAGCCGGTCGGCGAGCGTCGACTTGCCGTGGTCGATATGCGCCACGATCGAGAAGTTGCGGATATGGTCAAGCGGCGTGCGGGCGGAATTGGTGCTCATGGCTCGCGCATATAGCAGTGCGAATCCCTGCCGCAAAGCGGAAAGATAACCTTTCGTTGAGGATAAGGCCCGGTTTTGCGGGCCTATTTGGGCTTGCCGGTCTCGGGATCGGTGAGCACGGTTGCGTTCGGCACCTGGGCGCTGCGGATGCCGAAATTCTCGCGCTCGTCCACCGGCACCGCCCGGCGTTCCTTGAGCCGCCAGAGGATATAGGCCGCATAGGAGATGGCCACCAGGATCACCGCATAGATGAAGGTGTGCTGGCCGAAGACGGGCGTGGTGAGCGTGATGCCGAGCGGCACGACGGTTGCGGCCGCCGACCAGGCGACCAGCAGCGTCGAGGAAAGCGGCACGAAATCGCCGGGATCGGCGCGGTCGTTGGCATGCGCATTGGCGACGGAATAGACGGTTTCCACCGAACCGCCGAAGACGAGGAAGACGATCATCAGGACGACGATGGTCGAGAAGGAGACGAAGAGGGCGGCGATGCCGGCCATGACGATGAGGCCGCAGGTGAGGAGCAGGACATGGCGGCGGTCGATGCGGTCGGAAAGCACGCCGAGCGGGTATTGCACGAAGAGCAGGCCGGTCTGCATGACGAACATCAAAAGCGCGATATCGGCCTGCGGAACCTGATTGGTGGCGGCATAGATCGGCGTAAAACCCTGCACGACCATGGAAAGCCCGCCGGACGCCAGCACGCCGACGAGGCCGACCGGCGAGATGCGCCAGGCCATCTTGATGTTGACGCTGACGCTTGCGGGCGGCGGCGGGTTCGGCAGACGGGTGAGCCCGATCGGCAGGATGGCGAGTGCCGTGACGAAGATGACGGCGAGCGGCGCGAGATTGCCGTCGGTCGGGATGCGCCCGAAGAGCCAGGCGCCGCAGCCGAGGCCGAGCACATAGGCCATGTAGAAGAAGGACATCGCCCTTCCGCGCCAGGCGTTCGAGGCAGCGTGGTTCAGCCAGCTCTGGGCGATGATGAAATTGACGTTGGCGGCGGCGCCATAGAGCCCGCGGGCGAAGATCCAGGCATAGGCGGCCAGGTCTGCGGCGATCAGCACGGCGGCGATGATGACCATCGCCATGGAGCAGGCGAAGAGCCGCGCATGGCCGACGCGGCGGATGAGCGGCCCGCCCACGACGCAGCCGATCAGCCCGCCGAAGGCGACGGCGGTGACCGCTGCGCCCGCCGCCCACGGGGCCACCAGGTGGGTCAGCATGAAGGGTACATAGGCGAACATGATGCCGCTGCCGACCGCCGCGATCGTCATGGAGACGACGATGCTGGCGATCGAAAAGGGCGAGGCCGTCTCGAATGTCCCACCGTGCATCTCGTCTCTCCGGAAACGGGCGGACGGCCGCGGCTGCAGCCGACTCGGGAACCCCCATGCCTGTTCCATAGCCGATCGATGATGACGGGAGCTATCGCGGAAACGCCATCGGCTCACAAATTTCACGCATTCCACTATGATGATCGCTTGATTCTATTATAGAGGAATGCAATTCTCAGGTCATGGAAACGACCGTTCACGACATGGATGCCGCCATCAGCGAGCGGCTGAAGAAGCTCAGAGCGAAGGCCGGTTTAACGCTGGATGAGCTGGCGGGCCGGTCCGGGGTCAGCCGGGCGATGATCTCCCGCATCGAGAGGGGGGAGGCGAGCCCCACGGCGGCGTTGCTGGCAAGGTTGTCCGAGGCGCTCGGTCTTTCGCTCTCGGCCTTCTTCGCCGACGAGGACAGGCCGGGTTCGCCGCTGAGCCGCCGCGCGGAGCAAAGGCTGTGGCGCGACCTGCATACGGGTTATCTGCGCCGGTCCGTCTCGCCGTCCGGCACGCCGAGCCGCATCGATATCGTAGAGGTGGATTTTCCGCCCGGGGAGCGCGTCAGCTTTCCGCCGCGCGAGGAGAGCCGGATGATGACCCAGCATGTCTGGCTGTTCGAAGGCGTGCTGGAGATGGTTTTCGAAGAGGTTACCTACACGCTCCATCCCGGCGACTGCCTCTACATGGATCTCGGCGACGCCTTCGACTTCCACAATCCGTCCGACAAGCCGGCCCGTTATGCGGTGATCCTCGACCGCGGCCGATGACGATTTCAAGGAGATTTTCCGACATGACAGCCACTATCCGTCTGCTCGACGCCGGCGAAGCGAGGGCCGCGATTCCCGATCTCTGCGAAATCCTCTCCGACTGCATCAATGGCGGCGCCTCGGTCGGCTTCATGCAGCCCTACATGCCGGCGGATGCGGCACCCTACTGGCAGGGCGTCGCGGACGCCGTGGCGGCGGGCGACACATTGCTCTTTGTGGCGGAGGTCGATGGAGAGATCGTCGGCACCGTGCAGGTGGGGTTTGCATCGATGCCGAACCAGCCGCATCGCGGCGATCTGAAAAAGATGCTGGTGCATCGATCGGCACGGGGCAGGGGCCTGTCGCGGCTGCTGATGGATGCGGCGGAAAAGGGGGCGGCCGCAAGGGGCAGGACCCTGCTGGTGCTCGATACGGCGACCGGCAGCGATGCCGAAAAGATCTATCCGCGCTTCGGCTGGGAACGCGTCGGCGTCATTCCCGACTATGCCATGTGGCCGGAAGGCGGTTTCTGCGCGACGACGCTGTTTTACAAGCGGGTGACGTGAAGGAAGTAGCCCGCCCTGCCAGCGGGCCACCGGCTGTCCGTCAGCGCTTTTCCGTCAGGAAATAGAGGAAGGCGATGACGGGAGGGGCGAGGCCGAGCGAGGAGGCGAGAAGCCAGCCGCCTTCGGCGAACGCCCAGGCTCCGACGGCCGAACCGATCGCGCCGCCGCAGAAGAACGTTGCCATGAATAGGCCGTTGAGACGGCTGCGCAGTTCGGCGCCGAGGCCGTAGATCGCCCGTTGGGCGATGACGAGGGTCATCGTCACGCCGAAATCGAGCAGGATGGCGGCGAGCCCGAGCAGGAGGAGTGCGACGGTCGAACCCTCCGGCGCGATATGGGTGATGAGGAAAGCCACGGCGACGGAGAGGATGCCGAAAATGGTGGCCGGCCTGCCGAGGTCCCGGTCGGCAAGCCGTCCGGCGATCGGCGAGGCGATGGCGCCCGCGACGCCGACCAGCGCGAAGACGGCGATGCCGGCCTGGGTGAGGTGGAAGGGACCCGCGAGCACCAGCGGCGTCACCGTCCAGAACAGGCTGAAGGCCGCGAACTGACAGGCCTGGTAGAAGGCGCGGCGGCGCAGCACCGGCTGGGTGGCGTAGAGCCGGCCCATCGACGAGAGCAGGGCGAGATAAGAGAGCTTCGTCTGCGGCATGCGTTTCGGCAGCCGCGTGGCGAGCACGAAGCCGAGCACGACCATGACGGCGGCAGACAGGAAAAAGACGAGGTGCCAGGAGGAGAAGCGGGCGATGAAGCTTGCGACCGGCCGGGCCATCATGATGCCGACCATCAGTCCGCTCATGACATTGCCGACCACTCGTCCGCGCATGGCATCGGGCGCGAGACTTGCGGCAAAGGGCACGATCATCTGCACGGCGGTGGAGCCGAGGCCGATCGCCAGCGAGGCGGCGAGGAACGGCACGGAGGCGGTCGAAAGTCCGGCGGCGACGAGCGCCACGGTCACCGCACCGATCATGGTGAGGATCAGCCGGCGGTTTTCGAGAAGGTCGCCGAGCGGCACGATGAGCAGCAGCCCGAGGCCATAACCGATCTGCGTGAGCGTCACGATCAGCCCCGTCGCATGTGCCGGCAGACCGATCGAGGCGGCGATCGGACCGGCAAGCGGCTGGGCATAATAGAGATTGGCGGCGACGAGCCCGCAGGCCGCGGCCATCACGAAGGTCATGCCGGCGGACATTGCCGAAGGTGCCGCGGGCGCGGCCATGGTTGCAGTATTGCTTGTCATGAAAGCTCCTTGGGAGGAAAGGATCGGATCAAAATCAGTCGAGAAGTCGCATGGCGGTTTCCACCATGGCAAAGGCGTTGGCGGGATCCTGACCGGTCTTGCCCAGGACACGCATCCCCTGGATGACGCAGAGCAGGAATTTTGCAATGGGCACCGGGTCGATACCGGGGCCGATGCTGCCGTCCGCCTGTCCTTCCCGGATCAGGCTTTCGAGCAGTGCTTCGCTGCGGACATGCGACCGCGCCACACGCTCTGCGGCATCGGCATCTGAAACCGCCAGCTCCGTCGCGGTGCCGACGACGAGGCAACCGCGCCGGCCCATCTCGCCCTGCGAGGCCTCGGCGTAGAAGTTCAGCATCCGCAGGATCTTGGCGCGGCCATCGGAGCCCATGGCGATCTCCTCGTCGAGAAGCGCGTTGCGCACCTGCTTGTAGCGGTCGAAGGTGGCGAGGAAGATCGCCTTCTTGTCCTTGAAGGCTTTGTAGAGGCTGCCGGCGGCAAGGCCCATCGCGCCCTTGAGCTCGGAAATCGAGGCCGCGTGATAACCGCGCTCGGAAAAGACGACGATCGCCTTGTCGAGCGCTTCCTCCATCTCGAATTCGCGAGGGCGTCCTGGCGGGCGTGCGGCGGCGCCGGGCGCGGCATTGATGTTCATGGCTTCTGCTGAATTTGGAAACGATTGTTTCCCAATATGGATGTGTTTGCGCTTCGTCAAGCCCCGGGTCCCGATAAAGCGTGGAACGTATCGGGCGGGGAGGGGTTGGACCTCTGTCACCAACCAAAAAAGCTGGAGGCGAAGATGAGCAAGAGTGATGTGCAGCAGGCCGTGAAACGCGCCGAGCGGCAGGTGGAGAACACAAGCGCCGGCGGACATCTGGGCGGAACCTATTATGGCCAGAACCCGGACGGCAAGACGGCGTCGACGAACAAGAATGTCGGTAAGAACCGCCCCAACACCGGCAGCACCTGACGTCACCTGAAAGAGTTTCGAAAAGCGCCGCCGCCGCGCCCAGCCTCTAACCGAAATGTGGAATATTTCCTGTCGCAAATATCCGTCGCGAAACTCCGATTTTTGCGAGCGGGCTTTGCGACAGTATTTTCCGGAAAAATCAGCGTTCCCGTTTTTGTCGCGGAAGTTGGGATTTCTGCGACGGCATGATGCCGGCTTGCTGCCTAAGCATAGGCTAGGCACCAGCCGGGACCGCGAACCCAACATTGCTCGGCTGGTACCTGATCATCACGGTAGAGCCGCGTCACCCTCTTGTGCTCGCCGCTCTCGAATGCCGCCGCAAGCACTTTTTCCGATTCCGCGTCGCGCATTCCTTCACAGGGGAAGATGGCCACCGGCGAAATCCATTGCGCGTGGAATTCCCCACCCCTGCGCGTCACGAGGAACACCGCTCCTCGAAGGTGCATGTTGCTCCAATTGCTGCTGGTAAATCCAAGATCGGTCGTCAGCGGGAGAACCAGCCTTCCGCCATCCTTGAGCCGGTCCAGCCAGATATCCGCCGGGCGGGTTGCTCCAGCGTTCACATAGATCACATCGGCTGAATCGAAAGCCACGGAACTGCCATCCCCCTGAACCACGGAAACGTTCCGAGAGGCGGCGAGATTTACTTTCGCCCGCGCAGCCAGTTCCGGCTCGAACTCGATCGCCGTCACCTTGCCGGATGCGGCAACGAGTTTCGCCATGATCGCAGAATAATAGCCGACACCAGCGCCAACATGCACGATATGCTCGCCTGCTCGCGGCGCAGCCTGCGAAAGCAGGAAGGCATGAATTGACGGCTGCCCGTTATTGATGTGGCGCTCGGGGAGGATGCCGACAACGTCATCCGTGTAAAGGTAGACCGGATCGGCGGTCGGGGTTGGAACGTATGCTTTCCGCATCCGGAAGATCGGCCAGGGACCCGGACCAAGGAAATCTTCTCGCGGCACTTCGGCAAAAGCTGCTTCAATACGCCCATCGACAATCCTGACAGCCCCCGTGATCTGCTTTGCATAAGCTCGACGCACGATCTTCAATTCGTCTGGTGTCATCGGCAAACAAGCTCCAATGAATCGTTTCCCTGTCGCGAAAATCCCAATTTAAGGCGAGAGTTTTGCAACTGAATTTTGCGACGTTGCAAGACGGATATTCTGCGACAGTTGAGCGAGCAGAATGCTTCACGAACATATTTCCGGCAAGATGAGCCACCTGAAACAGCCGCGCCGTAAGCGCGTCCGGCCTCAATATCTGCTTGAATTCCACATTTCGGTTAGGGCTGGGACACCGCACGGAGCTTTTGTTGTATAGTTCCGGAATCCGATTGCAGAAAAAAAGCGATCGGGCCTGTCGGGAGAGGGAAGGTCCGCGCGTCCTTGGGTTCAGGATGGCGCCGCGAGCATGCGCCGCGCATCCGGATTTTCGGAACCCTTGGTAAATGGGGAGGTAGACGTGAGTGGCAATTATCGCTGGGTAATCGTCTTTGCGGGCGCTTTGATGGGCTGTGTCGCCGTCGGCACGATGTTTTCGCTCGCCATCTTTCTGGAGCCGATTGCCCGGAATACAGGCTGGTCGCATGCCGGCATTTCCAGCGCCATGACGCTGAATTTCATCGTCATGGGATTGGGCGGCTTTCTCTGGGGAGCTGCAAGCGACCGTTACGGCGCCCGCATCGTCGTGCTGATCGGCGCTGCCCTGCTGGGGCTGGCATTGGTGCTGGCGAGCCAGGTGCATAACCTGCTGCTTTTCCAGCTCGTCTATGGCTGCCTCGTGGGCCTGTCCGCGAGCGCCTTCTTCGCGCCGATGATCGCCACCACCATGTCCTGGTTCGACGAGCACCGCAGCCTGGCGGTGTCATTGGTTTCCGCCGGCATGGGCATGGCGCCGATGACCATCTCGCCCTTCGCCCGCTGGCTGATCACCGCCTATGACGACTGGCGCATGGCGATGTTCCTGATCGGCGTCGGCGCCTGGATACTGCTCCTGCCGACGGCGCTTCTCGTTCGCGGCCCGTCAGCCGTGACTCCTGCCAGCGGTGCTGCGACCGGGCCGCCGCCGGCCGAAGAGGCCGGCAAGCCGCTCTCGAAAGTGTTCCGCTCGCCGCAATTCCTGGTGCTCGCCTTCACCTTCTTCGCTTGCTGCGCAGCCCACTCGGGCCCGATCTTCCACATGGTGAGCTATGCCATGTTCTGCGGCATCGCGCCCATGGCGGCGGTGACGATCTACAGCGTCGAGGGCGCTGCGGGTCTCGGCGGGCGTATCCTCTATGGTGTGCTGGCCGACAGGTTCGGGGTCAAGCCCGTGTTGGTCATAGGGCTGTTGATCCAGGCCGCGGTCATCTCCGCCTATACGCTGGCCTCGGATCTCACGCAGTTCTACACGCTCGCGATCATCTTCGGCGGCACCTATGGCGGCGTCATGCCGCTCTACGCGGTGCTGGCGGGCGAATATTTCCCGTCGAAAATCCTCGGCACGGTGCTCGGCGCCGCGACCATGCTGTCGAGCATCGGCATGGCCTTCGGGCCGCTCGCGGGCGGCTGGGCCTTCGACCAGTTCAACAATTACAATTGGTTGTTCATCGGTTCGGCGCTGGTCGGCCTTGGAGCGGTCCTGATCGCGCTCGCCTTCCCACCGCTGCCAAGCCGGGAAAAGCGGGAGTTGCAGCCGGCTTGAGCGCAAAGGAAAGGCCCGGAGGAGTGCTCCGGGCCCTGCTTGAATTCAGTGGTTCGAGGAGGCCTTGCGCCTCTTCGGCGCTGAGGCCGGAGAAGCCTCGGCGGCTTCCCGTTCGAGGCGAAGCTGCCGCAACCGCTCGGTTTTCTGCTCCCGCTGGGATGCCTCGGCGGCGATGATGGCACGCGCCGTATGGTCGGTGGCGGCTGCCTTGTCGCGCGATGAAAGCTTGGCGGGATTGAAGAATTCTTCCTTTGTGGCGGTCATGATGTTCTCCTTCCTGATCGGATGTCCGGGCGGTGAACCGAGGTATCAGCGGGTGCGGGCTGCCCTCTTGGGGGCCGGCAGCAGGCCTTCGCGCTGCGCCTTCTTGCGGGCGAGCTTGCGATAGCGCCGTACGGCTTCCGCCTTCTCGCGCGCACGCTTCTCGGACGGCTTTTCATAGGCGCTGCGTGCCTTCATCTCGCGGAAGATGCCTTCGCGCTGCATCTTCTTCTTCAGCACCCGAAGCGCCTGCTCGACATTGTTATCTCTGACAAGAACCTGCAAACTCTATCCTTTCCATTGCGGGGCAACCCGCGTTCCATCAAAACTGAAATTACTTTCCGATGCGGATGCTTGCCGGCTTCAGCCAGGGCTCGCCCGCGGTCGTGGAGGAAGTCTCCTCCTTTCCGGCGGAAGCCGTTGCCGACGTATCGATATCGCTCGCGACGATCCGCCGCTCGAAGTTTTCGTCGCCGAATCGGACGCGATATTGCGGTTCGCCGCTGTCGGCGACAGGCAGAAGGCCGACGATCCGGCATATCCGGTCGCCGGTGGCGGTCCGCGTCATTCCTGCCTTGAGAACGATGATATCGTCGATGGCAAAAATGGTTGGATTCATCGTTTTCTCCTTGACCCGGTTGGGTGCCGGGAAAAACAAAAAGGCCGGGCGCTACCCCGACCTCTTCCCGTCATTCAAGCGCCCGCTGCCAGTACATCCGTGGTCAGCGGGGCGAATGACATTCTTATACAGCCCGGAGATTGTCGGCCGAGTTCTTGCCCGACTTGCGGTCGCGAACAATCTCGTAAGAGATTTTCTGACCTTCGGCCAAAGACGACAGGCCGGCGCGCTCGACAGCCGAGACGTGGACGAAAACGTCCGTCGCGCCATCGTCGGGCTGAATGAAGCCAAAACCCTTGGTGCTGTTGAACCACTTGACGGTGCCGGTATTCATAACGATTTCCTTTCAATCGCTAGAGTTGTCGGACAGTATTTCGTCCGTTTAATCGATATTTGAGAGGAAATCTGACTGAGCGCGGAGCTCGTGGACAAAGGTCGCAAGCAATTTTCGATATCGTCAATATAAGCGTCATCGCCGGATAATCAACGCCCCGAGGCCAATTAATTTTGCCAATCGGTGGGGAAAGGCTGAGAATTTCTCTGCCAAGAATATGATTTTAAAACGTAATATGAGCCGAGATCTGCCGCCGCGATGGAAACGGCCGTGAGGCGCCGCGAAAAACAAAACGCCCCTCCCGTTTTCCGGAAGGGGCGCGGAAGATGGGCGCGGCAGCCGTCTCGTCAAAGGGTGCCGGCGCGCTGCTGCGTCATCATGAACGTATCGTAGGAATATTCGGCGACCTGCGCCCAGAGATAGGCGTCCTTCTTGAAGGCCTGCTGATGGTCGTAGATCCTCTTGAAGGCCGGGCTCCTGGCCGAAAGTTCGGCATAGGTTTCCATCGCCGCCTTGAAGCAGGCCTCCATGATCTCGCGGCTGAAGGGCTTCAGGATCGCGCCCTCGGCGACGAGCTGCTTGAGCGCCGTGGCGTTGTGTGCGTCGTAATTGGCGAGCATGCTCATATTGGCCGACGCACAGGCATTGGCGAGGATTTTCTGGTAGCTTTCCGGCAGGGCCTTGAACTTCTCCAGGTTGAAGAAGGCGTGCATGGCAGGGCCGCCTTCCCACCAGGCCGGATAATAATAGTACTTGGCGACCTTCACGAAGCCGAGCTTCTGGTCGTCGTAGGGACCGACGAATTCGGTGGCGTCGATCGTGCCCTTTTCGAGCGCCGCATAGACGTCGCCGCCGGCGATCTGCTGCGGCGTGACGCCGACCTTCTGCATGACTTCGCCAGCAAGGCCGGCGATGCGCATCTTCAACCCCTTGAGGTCGTCGATCGTGTTGATCTCCTTGCGGAACCAGCCGCCCATCTGGGTGCCGCTGTTGCCGGCCGGCAGCGCGTAGAGGTTGCGCGGGGCAAGGAATTCGTTGATGAGGTCGTTGCCGCCGTTGAGGAACCAGGCATTCGTCATGCGGGCATTGAGACCGAAGGGAATGGCGGTGCCGAGCGCGAAGGCCGGGTCCTGGCCGATGTAATAATAGGAACACGTATGCGCCATCTCGACGGTGCCGTTGGCGACCGCGTCGGCCGCCTGCAGCGGCGGCACGATCTCGCCGGCGCCGAAGGTCTGGATGGTGAAATTGCCGTTGGTGGCCGCTTTCACGTCGTCGGCGATCTGGTTGGCGGCGTCGAAGATGATGTTGAGGCTTTTCGGAAAGGAGGAGGTGAGCCGCCAGTTGATCTTGGGCTGCTCCTGGGCGATGGCCGGTGCCGTCAATGCGGTAGCGGCAGCGGCGCCGATGCCGGCGGTTGCGGCCTGCTTGAAGAAATGTCTGCGATCCATGAAATTCCTCCTCTTCGATCCGGAGATGCATATCGACATCGCTCTTAGTCTTTTCGTTTTGAAAACGGCAAGCAAATTCCGGAAAATCGCGTTTCGGCTGCAATCGTGCCGGGTTCCAAGGAAAAAGCCCGGAGCGGGTCTGAACTGACCCCCGAAAGTTGGACATCAACCTTCGGGGTCAGTTCAGTCACTCCGGGCTTTTCGTTCGAGGTCCTGATATGACGGTTACAGGGTGCCCTTGCGCTGCTGCACCATCATGAACGTGTCGTAGCTGTATTCGGCGATCTGGTTCCACAGATAGCCGTCCTTCTTGAAGGCCTGCTGGCTGTCGTAGATCTTCTTGAAGGCCGCGTTCTTGCCGTTGATTTCGGCATAGACTTCCTGGGCCGCCTTATAGCTGGCTTCCAGGATTTCCTGGCTGAACGGCTTCAGGATCGCGCCTTCGGCGACGAGCTGCTTCAATGCCGTGGCGTTGCTCGCGTCGTAGCGGGCGAGCATGTTGGCGTTCGCATTGGCGCAGGCGTCCTTCAGCATGCGCTGGTAGCTCTTCGGCAGCGCGTTGAACTTCTCCAGATTGAAGAAGGCATGCACGGCCGGGCCGCCTTCCCACCAGGCGGGGTAGTAGTAATACTTGGCGACCTTCACGAAGCCGAGCTTCTGGTCGTCATAGGGACCGACGAATTCGGTGGCATCGATCGTGCCCTTTTCGAGCGCGGCGTAGACGTCGCCGCCGGCGATCTGCTGCGGCGTGACGCCGAGCTTCTGCATGACCTGGCCGGCCAGGCCTGCAATGCGCATCTTGAGGCCGTTCATGTCGCCAACGGTGTTGATCTCCTTGCGGAACCAGCCGCCCATCTGGGCGCCGGTATTGCCGGCCGGCAGCGCATAGAGATTGTAGCCGGCGAGGAATGCGTTGATGAGCTCGTTGCCGCCGCCGACCGAGAACCACGAATTGGTCTGCCGGGCGTTGAGGCCGAACGGCACGGCCGTGCCGAGCGCGAAGGTCGGGTCCTTGCCGATATAATAGTAGGCGCAGGAATGCGCCATCTCGACGGTGCCGTTCGAGACGGCATCGGCCGCCTGCAGCGCCGGCACGACTTCGCCGGCCGCAAAGGTATGGATCGTGAAATTGCCGTCGGAGGCTTCGTTCACGCTTTCTGCGATGTCGGTGGCAGCGGACCAGAGGATATCGGTATTCTTGGTGAAGGAGGAGGTCATCCTCCAGGTGATCTTCGGGTTTTCCTGGGCGATGGCCGGCGCGGCCAAAGGGGCGGTCAGCGCCGTGGCGGCAGCGGCGCCCACGCCGGCGGTCGCGGCCTGCCGGAAGAATTGTCTGCGATCCATGGGAATAATGCCTTCTTGACTTTGGGAGGTGCCCGGATTTTCGCCCGTGCGGCGCGCTCTTAATCATTTCGTTTCGGCAACGGCAAGCAGAAAATCGAAAAGATTACGCTGCGGCGCAGCATTTCTTTCCTGAAATTACTTTCCCCGCGTCCGCCAAGATTCGGCTGCTGCGGGCGGCGGAATTCGCTTGAAGTTTTCGCTGTATGGCTTAGTTTAGAATTATTCTAATATCGAGGTTCCGATGCTCGCCCGCCTTTTCTCCGCCTATAAGCGCCCCTTCGCCTCCCTCGACGAGAAGGAAATCCTTGCTCTCGCCATAGCCTCGGAAGAGGAGGATGCACGAATCTACCTCAGTTACGCGGACGGTCTGAGGAAGCAATATCCCGCCTCGGCCAAGGTGTTCGAGGACATGGCGGAGGTCGAGCAGACCCATAAGAATATGCTGATCGAGATGTTCCGATCCCGCTTCGGCGAGCGCATTCCGCTGATCCGCCGTGAGCATGTGCGCGGCTTTTACGAGAGAGCGCCGGACTGGCTGCGCAAGAACCTGTCGCTCGATCAGGTGCGGGAGCAGGCCGAAGCCATGGAGGAGCAGGCTTTCCGCTTCTACACCGAAGCGGCCAAGAAAGTCTCCGACGTCTCGACGAGGCAGCTGCTGGGCGATCTGGCGATCGCCGAGCAGGGGCACGAGGACATCGCCCGTATGCTGAGCGAAAAGCATGTGCCGCAGGATGTGAAGGCGGAGGAGGATGCGACGGCGCGGCGCCAGTTCATCCTCACCTATGTCCAGCCCGGCCTGGCCGGACTGATGGACGGTTCGGTCTCGACGCTGGCGCCGATCTTCGCAGCCGCCTTCGCGACAGGCGATACATGGTCGACATTCCTGATCGGCCTTTCGGCGTCCGTCGGCGCCGGCATTTCCATGGGCTTCACGGAAGCGGCCCATGACGACGGCAAGATTTCCGGCCGCGGCTCACCGGTCAAGCGCGGGCTCGCCTCCGGCATCATGACGGCGATCGGCGGCCTCGGCCACGCGCTGCCCTATCTCATCCCGCATTTCTGGACGGCCACGATCGTGGCGGCAATCGTCGTTTTCTTCGAACTCTGGGCGATCGCCTTTATCCAGAACCGCTACATGGAAACGCCCTTCCTGCGCGCCGTCTTCCAGGTGGTCTTCGGCGGTTCGCTGGTCCTCGCCGCCGGCATCCTGATCGGGAATGGGTGAGTAGCGACGGCGTAGCCGGCAAAACGCTCCAGTGGAGCGTTTTGAGCTACGAACGCCCTGAGCCCAAAGCGAGGGGCCGGGCGCCGGTGCGGCCGGCTAAGATGCCTTCAACCCGCGTGAAAGTCTCAAAACAAAACCGCCTGCGATCCGGTAGATCGCAGGCGGCTCCCATGCCCCTTAGTGATCGGTTCAGCGCAATGCGCCGACCAGCACGTCTCGGCCGTTTTCGATCGTCACCCAGCGGCCCGTATTGAAGGATGCCTGCCGCTTGAGAAAAGTATAAGGCGTCTGATACCAGAGCTTCACGTCGCCATCGAGGTTATCCAGGATGTAATCGCCGTCGGCGGTGCGGAGTGTGAGAACCGCATGGCCTTCGCCGTCCGGCTTGCGGACGACGGTCATCAGCAGATCCGACAGCGCAAAACCGCGGGCGGCCAGTTCCTTGCGCTTTTCAAGCGCATAATCCTCGCAATCGGCAAATTTGACGGGGTAGCTCCAGACCTCTTCCCGGCCGAAGACTTCCCTGTCGGTCCGGGCGATATAGCGGGCGTTGACGGACCGGTTGATCTGGCGGACGAGAGCCATTCCCTTGGCGCTGACCCGGGGAGCCGGAGCGGAACGGCTCTTGATGGAGCATTCTGCCCGATATTTCTGGCAGAACTCGTAATGGCCGATCGGCTGGGAGGTGACTGCGCCGGTGACCATCGAGCCCATGGGCCTCGGAGCCGGCACTGCTGCGCTTACTGGTACAAGTATACTGACTAGGATCACGGCAAGCCGCCGCGCCTGCAAGGCTCTCATCATGGACCCGTCCCTCAAAATCCTAACGAAACGTTAAGATTGGACGGGCACGAGAGTCAATCGTGAAGATTTATTAATATTCGAAGGGTCGCATTATGGTTAAGGCTGCAACATTTTTATCTCAGCCCAAAATTTAATCATGCATAATTGAGTCCGAGACGGCAGCCTTGAGTTTCTCGATATCCTGGGGCCGTGAAAGCCGGTGATCGCCGTCGCGGACCAGGGTCAGCACGACATCGTCGGCCGGCAGGAATTCCACGAGCTTCAGGGCGTGTTGATAAGGCACGTCGGGGTCCTTCATGCCCTGCAGGATGTGGACGGGACAGCCGGTCTCGATGATGCCGGTGAGCACGAGGTTCCGGCGGCCGTCCTCGATCAGGTCGCGTGTATAGATATTGGGTTCGGGACTGTATTCCGAGGGCTCCTCGAAATAGCCGCGTTCGGCAAGCGACTGCCGTTCCTTGTCCGTCAGGTTCGGTTCGATGAGTTCGGCGGTGAAATCCGGCGCCGGAGCGACGAGTACGATACCGTCGATTTTCGGCGCCCTTTTTTTCTGCTTCAGTTCCTGCGCGAGACGGAGCGCGATCCAGCCGCCCATGGAGGAGCCGACCAGGATGACGCGCTTCGGCTTGATGTCGTCGATGACGGCGATCGCCTCCTCAAGCCAACGGGAGATCGTGCCGTCGCGGAAGGCGCCGCCGGAGGCCCCGTGGCCGGAATAATCGAAGCGGATGGCGGCAAGCCCGAGCTCGTCTGCCAGCCTGTCCAGTTCGACGGCCTTGGTGCCGGACATGTCGGACCGGTAGCCGCCGAGCCAGACGAAAGCGGGTCCGGACTTCTTCTTCCGGGCGGATCGGTGGAGGATCGCGATCTCGCGTGCGGCCGGTCCTGCGCCGACGGTGATCCTCTTTTGGGTGATGCTTTCCGCGGCCTCTGTCATGATCGGTCCCCTGCACGTTTCCGGCGTTTATAAAACAGATTCGCGACATGCGGACAGCAGGTGATTTTTTCGCCGGGCTGTGCTATTGACTTCGCCGTAGTGATCACGACATTGCCGTCGGCCGCAGGCCGGACGCGCTCGCGCCATCGCTGCGTTCCGAAACAATCAAGGAGAATACGACCATTCGCAGACCATTCAAAGCCGATGCCCCCGTCAAGGAGGGGCCGCGCTCCAACCGGGAAATTCGCATTCCCAAGGTCCAGCTTATCGATGCCGAAGGCCAGAATCTCGGTGTGGTTCCGACCGATCAGGCTCTCCGCATGGCAGAAGAGGCCGGACTTGATCTCGTTGAGATCTCTCCGAACAACGATCCGCCGGTGTGCAAGATCCTCGACCTCGGCAAGCTGAAATATGCGAACCAGAAAAAGGCGGCGGAAGCCCGCAAGAAGCAGAAGATCGTCGAAATCAAAGAAATCAAGATGCGCCCCAACATCGACACCCATGACTATGACGTGAAGATGAAGGCGATGAACCGCTTCTTTGAAGAAGGCGACAAGGTGAAGGTGACGCTGAAGTTCCGCGGCCGCGAAATGGCGCACCAGGAACTCGGCATGAAGCTTCTGCTTCAGGTGAAGGACGACACCACGGAAATCGCCAAGGTGGAAGCCGAGCCGAAGCTCGAAGGCCGTCAGATGATGATGGTGCTGGCGCCGAAATAAGCGCCGCACTTTCCCGCCTTTCAGCGGTTTTGCCGGCGTTTCCGCCGGTTTTCGCCACGCTTTCTTTTCCATTGCGCTTTTGGCCGGCTGCGGTTATAAGCGCGCGTCCGAACGGTCCGGCAGGGCATGCCGTGGCCGTTCCAAATGCTTGAGCCAGCCTCGTCTGCCGGCTCGATACAAAAACGGAGTAGCAAAATGCCCAAGATGAAGACGAAATCGGCTGCCAAGAAGCGGTTCAAGATCACCGCAACCGGCAAAGTCGTCGCAGCCGCCGCTGGCAAGCGCCACGGCATGATCAAGCGGTCCAACAAGTTCATCCGCGACGCACGCGGAACGATGATCCTTGCCGAACCCGATGGCAAGAAGGTTATCAAGAGCTACCTGCCGAACGGTCTCTGAGACCCTCGTCGCTTTGGATCATCATAAGGAGATCATGACATGGCACGCGTAAAACGGGGCGTCACTTCCCGCGCCAAGCACACCAAGACCCTCAAGGCAGCCAAGGGCTTTTATGGCCGCCGCAAGAATACGATCCGCGCCGCCAAGGCTGCCGTCGATCGTTCGCGTCAGTTCGCCACGCGCGACCGCCGCGTCAAGAAGCGGAATTTCCGCGCTCTGTGGATCCAGCGCATCAACGCTGCCGTCCGCGAGTTCGGCCTGACCTATGGCCGCTTCATCGACGGGCTCAACAAGGCCGGCATCGAAGTCGACCGCAAGGTTCTGTCCGACATGGCGATCCATGAACCGGCAGCCTTCGGTGCGCTCGTCGAAGCCTCCAAGAAGGCTCTCGAATATCTCAAGGAAGCCGGCACGGCCAACGAGTTTGAAAGCGCGGTTCGTTAACCAGCGCTTCCCAGGCTTAATTAGCTTCACTGATTTTGGGAAACCCGCGCTGGTTTGGGCTGGCGCGGGTTTTTCATTGCAGCGCCCGTCACACGTGACGGGCAGAGAACGCTGCAACAACTGACAAACAGTCGTCACGACGTCGAAATAAATCTCTCCGAACATCAACGGAAGAAACCATGTCCGATCTGGAAAACCTGAAAACTTCGCTTCTGGCGGAAATCGCCGGCGCCGGCGACGAGACGGCGATCGAGGCCGTGCGCGTTGCGGCGCTGGGCAAGAAGGGCTCCGTCTCCGAGCTTTTGAAGACGCTGGGCGCGATGTCGCCGGAGGAGCGCCAGAGCCGAGGCGCGGCGATCAACGCGCTGAAGAACGAGATCACCGACGCGATCACCGAGCGCAAGACGGTGCTGAGGGATGCGGCGATCGAGGCCCGGCTGAAGGCCGAGACGGTGGATGTCTCGCTTCCGGTCCGCTCTTCTCCTGCCGAGCGCGGCCGCATCCATCCGATCAGCCAGATCGTCGACGAGATCACCGCGATCTTCGCCGACATGGGCTTCTCGATCGCCGAAGGCCCCGACGTCGAGACGGACTATTACAACTTCACGGCTCTGAACTTCCCCGAAGGTCATCCGGCCCGCGAGATGCACGACACGTTCTTCTTCCAGCCGGACGAAAACGGCGACCGCAAGGTGCTGCGCACCCACACCTCGCCGGTGCAGATCCGCACCATGGAAGCGCAGAAGCCGCCGATCCGCATCATCATTCCGGGCAAGACCTATCGGCAGGACAGCGATGCGACGCATTCGCCGATGTTCCATCAGGTCGAAGGCCTCGTCGTGGACCGCAAGTCGCATGTCGGGCACATGCGCTGGATTCTGGAAGAATTCTGCAAGGCCTTCTTCGAGGTGCCGTCGGTGACGATGCGCTTCCGCCCGTCCTTCTTCCCCTTCACCGAGCCGAGCTTCGAAGTGGACATCCAGTGCGACCGGTCCGGCCCGATCATCAAGTTCGGCGAAGGCACGGACTGGATGGAGATTCTGGGCTGCGGCATGGTGCACCCGAACGTGCTGAAGGCCGGCGGGCTCGACCCCGACGAGTTCCAGGGTTTTGCCTGGGGCATGGGGCTCGACCGCATCGCCATGCTGAAATACGGCATGCCGGACCTGCGCGACTTCTTCAACGCCGATATCCGCTGGATGAACCACTACGGCTTCCGCCCGCTCGACATGCCGACGCTGTTCGGCGGTCTCAGTGCATGATTTGGGCGCGTAAGGAAGGATAGACACATGAAATTCACGCTTTCCTGGCTGAAGGATCATCTGGAAACGGATGCCACGCTCACCGAGATCTGCGAGCGCCTGACCGCGATCGGCCTCGAAGTCGAGGATGTCGACGACAAGGCCGCCTACAAGCCCTTCGTGATCGCTCGGGTCATCTCGGCGGAAAAGCACCCGCAGGCCGACCGGCTCAAGGTGCTGATGGTGGATGCCGGTGACGGCAAGCCGGTGCAGGTCGTCTGCGGGGCACCGAACGCCCGTGCCGGCTTGGTCGGGGCCCTCGCGCGGCCGGGCACCTATGTCCCCGGTATCGACGTGACGCTGTCGGTCGGCAATATCCGCGGCGTCGAAAGCCATGGAATGATGTGCTCCGAAAAGGAGCTCGACATGTCGGATAATCACGACGGCATCATCGACCTGCCGGCGGACGCGCCGGTGGGCACGCCATTTGCCTCCTATGCCGGGCTCGACGATCCGGTCATCGAGATCAACCTGACGCCGAACCGGCCGGACTGCACCTCGATCCACGGCATTGCCCGCGATCTTGCCGCTGCCGGCCTCGGCACGTTGAAACCGCAGGCGAAACCTTCGTTCAAGACGGAAGGCGGGACTTCGGTCGGGTTGAAGATCGTTCTGGACGACGAACGGCTCTGCCCCGGCTTCGCGCTCCGCCTCGTGCGCGGCGTCAAGAACGGCCCGAGCCCGGCCTGGATGCAGCAGCGGCTGAAGGCGATCGGCCTTCGCCCGATCAACGCGCTGGTCGACATCACCAACTACATGACCTTCGACCAGGGGCGCCCCATGCACGTCTTCGACGCCGCCAAGGTGAAGGGTGACCTCACCGTACGCCGCGCGCTGGAAGGCGAGACGGTGCTGGCGCTCGATACGCGCGAATACAGGCTGACGCCGAACAATGTCGTGATCGCCGACGACAACGGCGTGGAATCGATCGGCGGCATTATGGGCGGCGAGCATTCCGGCTGCGACGAGGCGACCGTCGACGTGCTGATCGAGTCGGCGCTTTGGGACCCGATCAATATCGCCAAGTCCGGCCGTGCGCTCGGCATCATCACCGATGCGCGCTACCGTTTCGAGCGCGGCGTCGATCCGGAATATATGCTGCCCGGCCTCGACCGCACGACCGAGCTGGTGCTGGAACTTTGCGGCGGAACGCCGGCGGAAGCGAAGGTCGTCGGCTACGACGGCCACCAGCCGAAGGTCGTCGAATTCCCGTTCTCCGAAGTGAAGCGCCTGACGGGCCTCGACGTCTCGACGGATGAAAGCCGGCAGATACTGACCCGCCTGGGTTTCGCGGTCGAAGGGGCGGGCGAGCGGGTTTCCGTCACTGTCCCCTCCTGGCGTCCGGATGTCGATGGCAAGGCGGACCTGGTGGAAGAGGTCATGCGCATCCATGGCGTCGATCAGATCAAGCCGGAGCCGATCGACAGGCTGGCCAGCGTCAACGGACGAATCCTGACCACGCTGCAGGTACGCAGCCGGACCGCCAAACGGGCGCTGGCCTCGCGCGGCATGCTGGAAGCGGTCACCTGGTCCTTCATCTCCGAGGACCACGCCAAGCTCTTCGGCGGCGGCCAGCGCGCGCTGAAGCTCGCCAACCCGATCGCATCCGATATGTCGGACATGCGTCCGTCGCTGCTGCCCGGCCTGCTGACGGCCGCACAGCGTAATGCCGACAAGGGCTTTGGCGACGTGGCGATCTTCGAGGTCTCGGGCACTTATGAGACCGACACGCCGGAAGGCCAGCGGCGCGTGGCGGGCGGCGTCCGTCGCGGCACGGCCTCGATCAACGGCGTGGGCCGGCTCTGGTCCAACAACGCCAAGGGCGGCGGCAAGCCCGTCGATATCTTCGACGCCAAGGCGGATGCACTGGCCGTCGTCGAAGCTTGCGGCCTGCCGATGAGCAACGTGCAGATCGAGGCGGGCGCGCCTTCCTGGTATCACCCGGGCCGTTCCGGCACGATCAAGATGGGTCCGAAGGTCGTGCTCGGCTATTTCGGCGAGTTCCATCCGAAGACGCTCGGCAGCCTCGATGTCTCCGGCGCGCTTTGCGGTTTCGAGGTCTTCCTTGACGCCATGCCGGAGCCGAAGAAGAAGGCGACGCGCACCAAGCCGCCGCTTGAACTCTCTCCGTTCCAGGCCGTGAAGCGCGACTTCGCCTTCGTGGTTTCGAGCGACGTGGAGGCGGGCGCGATCGTCAAGGCGGCGTCGGGCGCCGACCGCAAGCTGATCACCGGCGTCAACGTCTTCGACGTGTTCGAGGGCGCCTCGCTCGGCGAAGGCAGAAAGTCGGTGGCGATCGAAGTGCTGATCCAGCCGGTCGAGCGCACGCTGACCGACGAGGATTTCGAGGCGCTGACCGGCAAGATCATCGCGAACGTCGAAAAGACGACGGGCGGCGTGCTGCGCGCCTGAACCGGGTGGCCTGAATCACTTCCGGAAGATAGCCTGTCTCGCGGATGACGTGGGGCAGGCTTTTTCTTCTGGAGGAATGATGCGCGTACCGGGATCGATGAAGGGATTGGAGGAACTCGGCCGGGTGCGGCTGTCAAAGAATTTCTTCTTCCGCGACTTCCTGTTTTCCGAGATCGCCGATTTCTACGGCATTCCGAACATTCCCGAAGACCCGGACCTGGCGATCGAGGCCGGCCGCCATCTCTGCGAGGAACTCCTGGAGCCGCTGCAGGCGACCTTTGGCCGATTGCATCTTCGCTCCGGCTATCGATGCGCCAAAGTCAACGAGTTCGGCAACAGGAACAATCTGAACTGTTCGTCCAACGCCAACACGGCCGCGGACCACATATGGGACCGGCGCGACGCCAGGGGCTTCACGGGGGCCACCGCCTGCGTCGTCATACCCTGGCTGATCGACAATCATGATCGCGAGGGCGACTGGCAGAAGATGGCCTGGTGGATCCACGATCATCTGCCTTACAGCTCCATCATGGTCTTCCCGAAGCTCTGGGCAATGAACATCCAGTGGCACGAAAAGCCGGCCCGCCGCATCCGCAGTTTCGCCGAACCCCGCGGCGTGCTGACCAAGATCGGAATGGCCAATAACGAAGGCGACCATTCCGAATTTTACGAAGGATTTCCTGAGTTCGGGCGCTGATCACTTCTTCGGCGTCCAGGCCATGGCCTGCGCGGCATAGCGGGTTCCGGCGATCTTGTCCGGCGCCAGCATCTCGTCGAGCTGGCCTACCTCGCCGGCTGTCAACTCGACATCCACCGCGCCGACATTCTGTTCCAGGTGCGCAATCCTGCGCGCGCCGGGGATAGGCACGATGAAATCTCCCTTGGCGAGTACCCAGGCAAGCGCCAGCTGCGCGGCCGTGGCCCCTTTGCTCGCGGCCATTTCCTCGACCAATTTGACCAGCGCCAGGTTGGCGGCCATGTTTTCCGCCTCGAAGCGGGGGAGGTTGCGGCGCATGTCGTTTTCGGCCAGTTCCGTCGTGCTCTGGATCTTGCCGGTCAGGAAGCCCCGGCCGAGCGGGCTGAACGGCACGAAGCCGATATTGAGCTGCCGGCAGGTGTCGAGGATTTCGCCCTCCGGATCGCGGGTCCAGAGCGAATATTCACTCTGCAGCGCAGAGATCGGATGAACGGCATGGGCGCGGCGGATGATGTCGGCGCCGGCCTCCGAAAGTCCGAGCGCGCGGACCTTGCCTTCCTTCACAAGCTCCGCCATGGCGCCCACCGTATCCTCGATCGGCACTTCAGGATCGACACGGTGCTGGTAGAAAAGATCGATGACCTCGACGCCGAGCCGCTTCAACGACGCTTCGGCCACCGCGCGCACATGTTCCGGCCGGCTGTCGAGTCCGGTCATCGCAGCCGTTTGCGCCTTGCTGGCGTCGATCCTGAAGCCGAACTTGGTGGCGATGACCACCTTGTCGCGATGGGGCCTGAGCGCCTTGCCGACCAGTTCCTCGTTGACGAAAGGTCCGTAGACTTCCGCGGTATCGAAGAAGTTGACGCCGATCTCGACGGCTCTGTGCAAGGTCTTTATCGACTCTTGCTCGTCCTGGCCGCCATAGGCATGGCTCATGCCCATGCAGCCGAGGCCGACAGCTGAGACGGTGAGTTCTTTTCCGAGTTTTCGCATCTTCATGGCAGAGCCTCCTTATCGGAACGGAGGGGCGGGCGCTCGGCATCCACCCAATAACCGGACTCGAAAATCAAGCGCCGGCCTCGTTGAGCAGCTTCATTTGGCCGGGGGAAAGCGTGAGATTGCCGGCGGCGATGATGGCTTCAAGCTGGTCGGTGCTGGTGGCGCTGGCGATCGGCGCGGTGACACCCGGACTCTGGATCAGCCAGGCGAGCGCGATCGAGGCGGGCTCGGCATTGGTCTCGACGGCGACCTCGTCAAGGGCGGCGAGGATACGCAGGCCCTTGTCATTGAGATAACCGAGCGCCCGGCCGCCGCGCACCTTGCCTTCGGTATCCGCTTTGTCGCGATACTTGCCGGTGAGGAAGCCGGAAGCGAGGCCGTAATAATTGATGACGCCGATCTCTTCCCTGATGCAGAGGTCCGCAAGCGGGCCTTCGAAACTGTCGCGGTCGTAGAGATTGTATTGCGGCTGCAGCACGTCGTAGCGCGGCAGGCCGGCCTTGCTCGCGACGTCGAAGGATTCCTGCAGCAGCTTGGCATCGTAATTGGAGCACCCGATCGCGCGGACCTTGCCCTGCTCCTTGAGCTTCGCGAAGGCGCCGAGCGTCTCCTCATGGGTTACGGTCTCGTCGGGCCAATGAGCGAGGTAGAGATCGATGTAATCGGTTTGCAGGCGGCGCAGCGAATGGTCGATCTCTTCGAGTATCCATTTGGCGGAAAGGTCCTTCTTGCCCTGGCCCATGTCCGAGCCGACCTTGGTGACGACGATCGCCTTGTCGCGGGAAATCCCGCCGCGCTTCAGCCATTTGCCGATGATCGTTTCGGACTCGCCGCCGACATGGCCTGGAACCCAGCGATTATAGGAATCGGCCGTGTCGATCGTGTTGAAGCCGGCGCCGAAGAAACGGTCGAGAACGTCGAAGGAGGTCTTTTCGTCGGCAGTCCAGCCGAAGACGTTGCCGCCGAGGACGACGGGCGAAATGGAAAGGCCGGTACGGCCGAGTGCGCGCAGCTCCATGATATTCCTCCGGATTTTCAGATGAGCGGACAGGCTTGGGAAAGGAGTTTCAGATTAACCGATGTTCCGCCGCCGGCCAGTGGTAATTTCGCGCAGGCAATCACTTTTTCAAGCGCGTCGTTCCGGCGCGCCGTTGCACCGGTTCGATCGGACCAATAGACTGCGGGCGTCAATGTTTTCGTGGAGGGTCTCATGCTGCGTTTCGGAATCCTGTCGACGGCCAAGATCGGCCGAGAACTGGTGGTGCCGGCCATCCAGGATGCGGAAAATTGCGTGGTGACGGCTTTTGCGAGCCGCGATCTCGCCAAGGCCCGGGCGCTGGCCGACCGTTTCGGTGCGCCGCATGCCTTCGGCTCCTACGAGGAGATGCTGGCCTCCGACGTGATCGACGCGGTCTACATCCCGCTGCCGACGAGCCAGCATGTGGAATGGTCGGTCAAGGCGGCGGAAGCCGGCAAGCATGTCCTGTCCGAAAAGCCGATCGCACTGAAGGCTGGCGAGATCGAGACGCTGATCGCGGCGCGCGACAAACACAAGGTGCTGATTTCGGAAGCCTTCATGGTCACCTATGCGCCGGTCTGGCTGAAGGTGCGGGAGCTTTTGCAGGACAGGGCTATCGGCGAGCTGAAGCACGTGCAGGGCGCCTTCAGCTATTTCAACCGCGATCCGTCCAACATGCGCAATATCCCCGAGCTCGGTGGCGGCGCGCTGCCGGATATCGGCGTCTATCCGACGGTCACGACGCGTTTCGTGACGGAAAAGGAACCGATCAAGGTGCAGGCGAAGGTGGAGCGCGATCCGGATTTCGGTACCGACATCTATTCGAGCGTGAAGGCGGATTTCGGGTCGTTTGAACTGACCTTCTATGTGGCGACCCAGATGGCGGCCCGTCAGGTCATGGTCTTCCACGGCACGGATGGCACTATCGAGGTGAAGTCTCCCTTCAACGCCAACCGATGGGGCGCCGAGGAGATCGAGCTAGCCAATCAGAGCCATGCGACCTCGCAGATCTTCCGTTTCCCCGACAGCCGCCAGTACAAGCGGCAGGCGGAGGCTTTCGCCCGCGCGGTCGCGGGCGAAAAGGCCGAAGTGGTGACGCTCGAAAATTCGCTCCTGAACCAGAAATTCATCGATGCGATCTACCGCGCCGGCGAACATGATGGCTGGGAAACGGTCTGAACGGTTCAGCGCCCGAAGATGAAGCGCGAATGGCCGAAGAGGCTGTAGGAGGCTGCCGCAAGCGAGGCGAAGACGACGGCGACAACGGGCTGCAGGAAAGGCGCCCGATACATGAGCGTCGCGTAGATGGCATAGTTGACCAGCGCCGAGGTGATGCCGGTCGCCCAGTAACGGAAACCGCCGAACGCAAGGGAATGGCCGGGACGGTCGGAACTGAGGTTGCGGTTGACGAGCCAGGTGACAATAACGGCGGCGATGATGGCCGGGATACGGGCGACGAACGGACCGAGCCCGGCAAATACGATCAGGATATGGGTGAGCGCCGCGTCGATCAGTAATCCGATGCCGCTTGCGATCAGAAACCGGAAGAGAGGTTTCATGCCGCGCGAAGGCGGCGGGCGACCACAAGGCCGACGACGAAATTGATCAGCCCGGCGTTGTAGCCGAGGATGGCGACCAGCAGGTTGAGATAGGAGGCCGGGCCGGATGAGGTGACGGTCGCCAGCGCGAATGTCGCGACGATCAGGAATGCGATGAATGCCACAGAAAAGGCAGACCGCATCATGCCGGCGCAGACGCCTATGGACGCAGCGGTCAAGAAAAGCACCTGACGTCTCCTTTCTGCCTTGGATGGGGCGAGGATATCCGCCACCTGCTAATAAATGCTTTCACCCCCTCGGCGCTAAGGAGCCGGCGGTGGCGCAAAATCGGTTGGAATCTGGCCCATTTTGGGACGGTCCGCCGTCGTCAATCCTCGCTCTCCTCCTTCCGCACCATTTTCGGCACCACATAGGGCGCCAGTACATGCGGCGGGTCTCCGTACCAGACGAGGCTGACATGATAGCCCGAGACCGGGCAGGTGAGCGCGACGACCTCGCCTTCGAACTCCGCCATTTCTCCGGTCAGCCTCCGCATGATGCCGTCGCCGGAGACGGCGTCGAATGCGATGCCGATCGCGCCGAGAACGGCAGCCGCCTGCTGTCTGTCGTCGAAGCGCAGCAGCAACCGTTCAGGCCGCATGAGCGCCTGCCTTTCTGCTCAGATGAGGCCAACGAGGGCAGCGGCCGTCGTGCCAGTCGAGAGAATGCGGGTGACCCGGAGCGGGAGAAAGCTGCCCGGCAGGACGTTCAGAAGCGTCAGCGTCTCGCCGGAAAGCATTCGCATGGACAGATTGCCGCCCGTTCCCACATAGAGCGCCCGTGTGGTCTCGGGAAGGTCGTCGCCGTCGCTCGGCGTGATGGAAAAACCGGAGGAGGCGGGGCCGGAAAGAGAAGCTTGCATATCGGCGAAACGGTCTGGCATGGACGAGATCTCCTTGAATGTCGTTCGCCGCCATTGTCGCTCTCCTCTTCCATCCGGGGAAAATGCGAAGCCGGAAAAAGCCGGTGCGGCAGTCTCCCACGCTGCTCCATGGAGAGGAAATGTGGCCGATATGGAAAAAGAAAAGGTGTCGCGTCAAGCGGTTGAGCGATCGGGGCCCGGATCGGTATCGCGGCATTATTCCGGAAGTTTTTTGCTGGGGCAGTTCTTTCGGCATCTGATCGTCCCCGCCTTCACGCCACGCCAGGTGGTGAATTCGTCGGGCATATCCTTTAAAAGGAAGGGATGAACACATTGCTCGCCAACGATTCGCCCACGAACCTCACCGAGTTTTCGGTGTCGGAACTTTCAGGCTCGATCAAGCGGACGGTCGAGAACGCCTTCGATCATGTGCGGGTGCGGGGCGAGATTTCCGGCTATCGCGGTCAGCATTCCTCGGGTCATGCCTATTTCTCGCTGAAGGACGATCGCGCCCGCATCGATGCGGTGATCTGGAAGGGAACGTTCCCGCGGATAAAGTTCCGGCCTGAAGAGGGCATGGAGGTGATCGCCACCGGCAAGGTCACGACCTTCCCGGGCTCGTCGAAATACCAGATCGTCATCGAGAACCTGGAGCCGGCCGGCGCCGGCGCACTGATGGCGCTGATCGAAGAGCGCCGCCGCAAGCTGGCCGCCGAAGGCCTGTTCGATCAGAGCCGCAAGCGGCCCCTGCCTTTTTTGCCGCATGTGATCGGCGTCGTGACCTCGCCGACCGGCGCCGTCATCCGCGATATCCTGCACCGCATCTCCGACCGCTTCCCGGTGCATGTCATCATTTGGCCGGTGAAGGTGCAGGGGGAGGGCTCGGGTGATGAGGTGGCGGCGGCGATCCGCGGCTTCAACGGGATCGCGCCAGGCGGGCCGGTGAGGCGGCCGGACGTGCTGATCGTCGCGCGCGGCGGCGGCAGCCTGGAAGACCTCTGGAGCTTCAACGACGAGGCCGTGGTGCGCGCCGCGGCGGAAAGCGAAATCCCGCTGATCTCGGCCGTCGGTCACGAAACCGACTGGACACTGATCGACCATGCGGCGGATGTGCGTGCCCCGACGCCGACCGGCGCGGCGGAAATGGCCGTGCCGGTGAAGGCCGATCTCGATGCGCAGGTGGCGAACCTGACGGCCCGGCTGCGCGGCTGTGCCAACCGCCAGATGGACCATCGACGCCAGTCCGTGCGGGCGCTCGTCCGTGCGCTTCCCTCGCTCGACCAGTTGCTGGCCCTGCCGCGCCGCCGTTTCGACGAGGCCGCCGCCGGTCTTGGCCGCGGGCTGGAGCGCACCACCGTCGTCAAGCGCCGCAGCTTCGAGCGGGCCGCTTCGGGCCTCCGGCTGGAACTGCTGACCAACCGGCTCGTGCAGCAGCGGCAAGCGCTGGCCGACCGGATCACGCGCAGCGAGCGTTGCCTGGAGCGGCACTTGCTGAGGGAGCATAACCGCGTCGCCAAGGCGGGCGCATCGCTTTCCGCCCTGCCGGCGCGATTGACCGGCCAGTTGCAGCGTGAGCGCCAGCACCTGACGGCGCTCGCCCGTCATGCGGATACGGCGGTCTCGCACACGCTCGCCCGCAGCCGCGCGGCGATCGCGGCACAGGATCGCGTGCTGCAGTCGCTCTCCTACAAGAACGTGCTGAAGCGTGGTTTCGCCGTGGTGCGCGGCGAAGACGACAAGCCGCTGACCCGTGCCGCCGGTATCGGTGAGGGTATGGCCATTTCCCTCGAATTCGCCGACGGCCGCATTGCCGCGGTCACGGGTGAAAATGGAGAATTCGCGGACCGGCCCGTGACCGTGCCCCGCCCGAAAAAGCAGGTGGCGAAACCGGAAGCGGGAGAAAAGCCCCCGAAGCAGGGCAGCCTCTTCTAACCCGATGCCAAAGCGCAAGTCACATCTGGAGCGCGTGCGGGCCGCGCTCCAGGCATTGCGATAGCCGGTCAGGCGGCGCGTTTGGTCGTTGCGGCCGTCTTGCGGGGAGTTTTCACGCGCGCAGCCTTGGCCGGCACGAGGCGGAGGATCTCCAGCGTCAGCATGCGGGCGTTCTCCTGCGCGCGATCGAGATTGCTGACCGTTTCCGGGTTCATCGTGGACAGCATCGCGCCGGCGTCGAACATGTCGCGATAGGCGGCACGTTCGATGAGCGGCGTGTCGAGGACATGCACCTGCTGCTCCGCAAGCAGTGCCTTGACTGCCTGCAGCGCACGCGTGGTGATGATCGAGTTGACTCGCGTCAGCGCAACGGAATGCGGAATCTTGATACCGCATTCGCTGCCGAGCTGCTTCAGGATTTCGAGGACCTGGGCGCCGCCCGCGGCATCCAAAGCACAGCCTTGTACCGGAACGAACACATGCCGGGAGAGGCCGAGCCCCTTGGCGAGAAGCGGCGTCAGCCCGCCGGGAAGATCGACGACGATATAGTCAGTGCTTTTGGCAAGCTTCTTGATCGTCTCTTCGATATTGTCGGCGGTAATGTCCGGAACGATGGAAAGATTCGGCATTGCCGTGATTTTCGTCATCCAGCGCGAAATCCATTGCTGGGGATCGGCGTCGAGCATGGCGACCCGCTGGCCGAGGCGGGCAAGCTCTCCCGCGACGACGAGCGCCATGGTCGTTTTTCCGGCGCCGCCTTTCGTATTCGCAAATGTAATAACTGGCATTAAAACCCTCCGGTTCAAATTGATACCACGGAGAGAAGCCCATGCTTCTTGGCCGTTTCTTATCCGCTTCTTCCTGATGGTGCGCGGATGCTTGACGAAGAAGCTTGCACCGCGCTTGCAGTGCAGCGCGGCAACGCAATTTTTGGCGGATTTCAGTATTATGCGCATGAAGGTGGCCTAAAAAACCTTCTGGCCACCTCCATGACTATCCCAAACGCAGACTAAGAATCAGGCCCATTCGCCCTTGCGCATGACCGGTACGCGGGAGCCGTCGGCGCGGATGCCGTCGATATCGACCTTGTCGGAGCCGATCATCCAGTCGATGTGGATGAGGCTCGAATTGCCGCCTTGCGCCTTGATCTGGTCCTGGCTGAGCGTCGCGCCGTCGAGGAAACATTTCGAATAGCACTGGCCGAGCGCGATGTGGCAGGAGGCGTTTTCGTCGAACAGCGTATTGTAGAACAGGATGCCGCTCCTGGAGATCGGCGAGGAATGCGGCACCAGCGCCACTTCGCCGAGCCGTCGGGCGCCTTCGTCCGTGTCCAGCACCTTGCTCAGCACTTCCTGGCCTCTGGAGGCGCTGGCTTCCACGATGCGGCCGCCTTCGAACTTCACCTGGATATTGTCGATCAGAGTACCCTGATGCGAGAGCGGCTTGGTGCTCGACACACGGCCTTCGACCCGCAGCGCATGGGGCGTGGTGAATACCTCTTCGGTCGGGATGTTGGGGTTGCAGGTGATGCCGTTCTTGGCTGTCGAGGCGCCGCCATGCCATTCGTGGCCGTCGGCAAGCCCCACGGTCAGATCCGTGCCGGGACCGATGAAATGCAGGGCGGAGAAACGTTCCTCGTTCAGCCAGCTCGAACGCTTCTTGAGATTGGCATTGTGCTCCGCCCAGGCGGCGATGGGATCGGGAAGATCGACGCGCGATGCGGCGAAGATGGCATCGGCCAGCTTGCCGACCGCGGCATCCTCGGAAACATCAGGGAAGACCTGCTTCGCCCAGGAGGGGTTCGGATAGGAGACGATGTTCCAGTTGATGTCGAAATTGGCGATTTTTTCCAACGCCGGCTTGTAGGCCATGGAATTTGCCTTGTTGGCGCGGGCCACCTTGGAGGGGTCCTGTCCGGAGAGCAGCATCGGGTTGTCGCCGGCGATCGCAAGCCGCGCCGCGCCGTTTGCATAGGCCTTGGCCATGCCCTCGTAGAGCCAGTCGGAGGCTCTGTCGAAGCTGCCGTCGGGCGCATGTTCGTAACGTGCCAGCGTGGTTTCCTCGTCCGAATAGAAGGTCGTGACGATGCCGGCGCCGGCCTTGTAGGCATGCTTGGTGATGAGGCGCACGAGCGGCAAAGCGGCGAGCGGCGCCGTGATCACCAGATCCTGGCCCTCTTCGAGCCTGAGGCCCACCTTGACGGCCACTTCCGCCAGCTTCTCGAGCTTCTGGGGATCGACGACGGTTTGAAAATTCGGCACGATTGTCATGAGGGCCTCCGCTTTCTTCCAGTGCGATCGGTCAGACTTAAAGAGGTTTGGGGCAAAATTGAAGATCGTCAAACGGGAAACTGCGATCCCGGTTTTCGGCCCGGTCACGCCACCAGCGGAGCCGCGACGGCGTTCAGCGCATCGCGCGCCGCCTTCGGGTCGAGCCGCACCTGCAATCCGCGCTGGCCGCCGTTGATATAGACATGCGGCTCGTCGAGCGCCGTCACTTCGATCGCGGTCGGCACGAGCTTCTTCTGGCCGAAGGGGCTGATGCCGCCGACATGATAGCCGGTGGCGCGCTCCGCGTCTGCGGGCTTCATCATGTTCGCCGACTTGCCGGCGAAGGCAGCTGCGAGCTTTTTCATGGAGACCTCGCGGTCCGAAGGCACGACGACGCAGACCGATTTTCCATCCACTTCCGCCATCAGCGTTTTCAACACCCGGCGCGGCTCCTCACCGATCGCCTCCGCTGCCTGCATACCGATCCGGTCGGCATTGGGATCGTAGTCATAGGTGACGGTGGTGAAGGAGACGCCGGCCTTTTCAAGCGTCTGGGTGGCGCGGGTGGTCTTGGACATGGGTCAGATCCCGGCGAAAGCCTCTTCGTAAACCTCCGGCTTGAAGCCGACGATCAGCTTGCCGTCCGCTTCCAGCACCGGGCGCTTGATCATCGAGGGCTGGGCGAGCATCAGCGCGATCGCCTTTTTTCGGTCGAGATCCGCCTTGTCGGCATCGTCGAGCTTCTTGAAGGTCGTGCCGGCGCGGTTGAGCACGGTCTCCCAGCCGGCGCGGTCAGTCCATTGATCGAGATGGGCGCGGTCGATGCCCTCGGCCTTGTAGTCGTGAAAAGCGTAGGTAATGCCCCTCTGGTCGAGCCAGGCACGCGCCTTCTTCATCGTATCGCAGTTCTTGATGCCGTAGATCGTGATCGCCATCGCAGGCCCCTCGTTGCAGCGCGATCGATACCAAGCCCGGGGCTCCCCATGCAAGTCATTGATCTTGGTTAATGACCGATATGTGACGTTTGCATGGCTCCCCTGCTCCGTTGTGCATTGCACAAAAACGGCTCAACTCTCATATGTTAGCAGAATGAAAAAGGAGAGATGAACATGTCCGTACAGAACAAGACCCGTGGTGGCCGCCTTGGCCGTGCCTTCGCCGTCATGAGCGCCGCAATCTCGGTTTCGGCTGCCGTTGAAAACCATCGTCGTCCGAACAGCCGCGATCTGCACACCCTCGGCATCGACCCCAAGGCTTTCGACCGCCTCGGCTAATCCAGAACCTCTCGGCTTTTGCGGCCGAAAGGTTGGATTTCCGCCGGCTATAAGTCCGTGTGCGCAAGGGCTGTCCGTTCATCGGGCAGGCTATGAAGGGAACGAGCCGCCGAGGTCAGTCCGTCGGCGGCCAGACGCCAAGGTGCCGCTCATCCCCGATAGGCAGCTTCCAGCTTGGCGATCTCGATTTTTGAAACATCGCCTGCATGAGGCGATTGGCCCGAACGGCATCGCCGTCCGTCAGGTAGCCACCCTTAGACTGTGGAGGCACTTGTTTTTCCGACAGGCCCGCCGGAAGATTTTCAGATCATCAGGTGCAATTGTTCCGGGGCCGTGGGGTAGGGCGGCGCATGGGCATCGAGGCTCCATCGCCCGAATTCCTCGTGCCGGCTCTCGCCGTAACGACTGTAGATCAGCAGGAACTCGTTTGCGATCCAGGCATAGGGCCGTTCGACGGGCAGAGGATCGATTCTGCCGCAACCATAGATGACGGTCACATGCGGCTCGAAAGACTTGAACGGCACATGCGGCAGATTGTGTCGCCTCAGGACATTGCTCAGTATCCGCACAAAGCTCCTGAGTTCGCAATTCATCGCAGTGCTTGTCAGCACGAGATGTTTCCTGCCTCCGAATAGTTCCGAATTGTCGAGGCCGAGTGAAACGGGCCGTGCTCTGATATGGCCGACTGCCTCCCGGACATCGGGAATGAGATGTCGCGGCGGCCTGTGAAACCCATCCATGCAAAGCAGCGTCATATGTAGAAGCTCCGCAGGACAGGCAGGCTGCGGTGTTCTGTTCTGTGCGTGCCTGGCCGCGGCCCGGTGGATCTCGCAAGATATGGAAGTCGGTGGTTTCAACGCGAAGAACAGCAGGCTGGGCTGCTGCCGCGCACGACCATGACGGGGAAATCTAGGCTCTCCAAAAGAGAGCGAGGGCAGGCTCATCTGTCCCTGCAAGCTCATCCTGCCACCATCATCCCGATCCAGCCGTGTCCTGATGGCAGCCTAACGGGACTCGTTCGGCGAGTAAAGAACAAATAGAGAACAAGTGCAAGGTCGGTGCAAACCGACCTTGCACGCGCAATTCTCAATCCGCCAACCGTTCCGGAAGCGGCTTCATAGAGCAGGCTCGGACGATGGTTCTGGACATGATCTCCTCCCCGGTTCAGCGGATCTGTTTGGCGCGTTCGGCGGCGCGGGCGACGAGCCCCCGGTCGCCGGTTTCATGCGTGTAGGTCATGGTCAGGCCCTTGACTTTCCAGGCGCCGTTCGCCTTCACGAGCTCGTAACGGTAGTGGCCCATCAGCACCCAGAAATCGTTGCCGATGCGGTGGGTGGCCTGGAAATCGGCCTCGGCCGTGGCGGTCGTGCCGCCCGCGGCTGTGACCGCATGGTTGGTGACGAGATGCAGCGTCTCGTCGAAACCGGGCAGGAAGCCCGCCCATTGCCCGATCACGTCATCGGCCGGCTGGGTTACGGCCTCGCCGCCCCAGAGGCTGGTATAATCGAGCGTCACCTGATCGGCGAAGGCGCGGCGAACGCGATCCCAGTGGTGCCGGTCGGCGCCGGCAGCGATATCGGTGATCGTGTCGATGATCGCCGCGCGATCCTCAAGGCTCACCGGCTGCGGAGCGCCGACGCGGATGAAATGTGCCGCGGCGGCATCGGCGGCGATCTTCACCGGCTCCGGCCGGTCGTAGAAGTCGAATTGGCTGACGCCATCGAGCCAGAGCTCGGATTTCTGGCTGGCAAGCAGGGCATGGAAGGCATGCGCACCCTGCGGCACGGCCGCGGCTTCCGAATGGACTATCAGAACCGGCTTGTCGAGCTTCGCTCCGAGCACCACGGAATCGTAAGCGAGCCACGGCTCCCAGGAGGCGAGGTTGAAGCGATTGTCATATTGCGGGATCAGGCCGCGGTCCGTCTCGGTGTAATAGGGGATCTGGTACATGAGCGAGGTCCGGTCCGTCGTGCTGGCGGCGGTGATGATCTGCGGCCGGCCCTGGCGCTCGGCGTCTTCCGCCTTGCGCGAAGTCCCGATCAATCGGGCAACACCTTCCGGCCCCCCATAGACCTGTTCGACGATCTCCCCGTTGTGCAGCCAGGGCGCGACGAGCGCGACGGAGGCGAAGTCGCGATTGCCCGTCGCGGCGGCGGCCATGTATCCCGCCGAAGCGCAGATGCCGAGGCCGTGGACCCGCATGCCGTCCACTTCCGGCAGGGTCGCCATGAAGGCGGCGGCCACGGCGATATCGGCGGTCTTTGCCGCAGGATACTCCTTGAAGCGGATGGTCCCGCCGGATTCGCCCCAGCCGCGATAATCGAAGGCGAGCGCCGCGAAGCCCCGTTCCGCCATCTCGCGGGCGTAGAGGCCGGACATCTGCTCCTTGATCGAGGTCCAGGCGCCGGCGACGACCACGCCGGGACGTTTCTCGCCGGGTTGATAATCGGCGGGCAGATAGAGCGTGCCGACGAGCATCGCGCCCTCGTTTTCGAAGGAAACCTTGCGCGTCTGGATGTCGGCGGCGAAGGCGGCGGATGTCATCATCGCCGCGCAGAAAGTCGAAAGGGCCGTGGTCCTCATGCTGTTTCTCCCGTTTTTCCGGATGACGGGAGAGTGGCAGCTTCGTGCCTGTTCTGCAGGCGCGTTTCTTGGCATTCGTTATGCGTTTATTGCCTTATCCGGCGCGGAAGGCAGCGGGCGTCACGCCCGTATGGCGGCGGAAATGCTGGCCGAAGCGGGAGACGTCGTCATAACCGGCATTCGCGGCGATGGAAGCGATCGGCAGGCGGGTGGTTCTGAGGAGCAATTTGGCGAGCTCGATGCGCTGATGGATGACGTATTGCAGCGGCGGTTTGCCCATAGCTCCGGTGAAGGCACGTACGAAATGAAAGCGGCTCATCGCGGCCTCGGAGGCCATGTCGTCGAGCGACAGGCGGGAGGCAAGATTGTCGTGGATGTAGTCGAGCGCGCGGCGCAGCCGGTGGTCCCCGATGCTGGCCAGCTCAGGTTTTGGTGGCGCCAGCAACCTGGCCAGATGCGCGGCGAGCGCGAGCTGCATGGTCTCGCGATAAAGAGACGGCGGATCGTCCGCGCTTGTTGCCGCCTGGTGGACGAGTTGCACGAGCAGCGGGTCGAAAGCGCCCACCACCGGCGCGAAATCCGCGGGATGCTCGAAGCCGACATCTGAGAGCAGGCTTTCCGGCATTTCGAGCTTCAGGAAGGACAGCGCCTCGTCATATTCGCAAATGCCGCTGGCGCCTGTCGGCAGGATCCAGCCCTCACCGGCTTTCAGGGGAATATGCCGCCGCCTGTCGGAGCCGACGGCGATCCGGTGGCGGTCCTGATTAACGAGGAACAGCCCGAGGGAGAGGCGCGGCATGACAAAATCGCCGCCGCCCGGAGGCGTGTCCAGCCTCTCCGCCTTCATTCGCGTCCGTGCCTGTGGTCCGCTCATGCGGCAAGAGTAACCCCTGCCGTCGGAAACTCAACGAAAAGTTCCGTGAGAACAGGCGATGCGAGGCAAGAAACGGGTTGAAACCCCGGCCCGCAAGGCCGATCTTGAGGTCAAGTAACATGCGGAGGTTATCTCATGGCTGCGCATCGGTATCTCATCTTCGAAACTGCCGGCGGCTTCTGCGGCATTGCCTGGAACGACGTCGGCATCACGCGCTTCCAGCTTCCGACGAAGAGCGCGGAATCGACCGAGCGGCTGCTCCTGCGCCGTCTGGCTCAGGTTGAACACGGCGCGCCTCCAGCCGAGATTCTGGCTGCGGTCGAGGCGGTGAAGCGCTATTTCGCCGGCGAAGAGGTGGATTTCTCCTCGCTCAGGATCGACCTCGAAGGCCAGGACGATTTCTTCAAGAAAATCTACGCCGCTGCCCGCCGCGTGGGCTGGGGGCATACGACCACCTATGGCGCGATCGCCAGGGAACTCGGCGCCGGCCCGCAGGCTGCGCGCGATGTCGGTCAGGCCATGGCGAAGAACCCGGTGGCGCTGATCATCCCCTGTCACCGCGTACTCGCCGCCGGCGGCAAGATCGGTGGCTTTTCCGCGCCGGGCGGCTCGACCTCGAAGGCGCGCATGCTGGAATTGGAAGGCGTGCGCCTGACGCCGCCGGAGCCGGCGCAGCAATCGCTGGGGTTCTGAGCCGCGAGGGCTCAGTGATGCAGCAGCATCTGGAAGGCGCCGTATCCGACGATGAGCACGCCGGCGGCGCCAGTTGCAATATAGCTCAGACGCCTTTCGATGAAATCGCGTATGCCCTCGCCATAACGGCGGAGCAGCCAGGCGAGCAGGAAAAAACGGGCGCCGCGGGTGATCGTCGCCGAGATCACGAAAAGCCCGAGATTGATCTTCGCGACACCGGCGAGGATCGTCACCACCTTGATCGGCGGCAGATGCGCGAAGCCCGACGTCACCAGCATCAGCACGACCGTCTCGTAGGTGATGCCGGCTTTCAGTTCGTTAAATGTGTCGAGCTTGCCCCAGAAGCGCAGGATCGGTTCGGCGATGGCATCGAAGGCGAAATAGCCGATGCCCCAGCCAGCAATGCCGCCGAGCACGGAAAACACGGTGGCGATCAGCGCATAGCGCCAGGCCCGCTCCGGCCTCGCCAGAGCCATGGGCAGGAACAGCACGTCCGCCGGCACCAGAAAGACCGAACTTTCGACGAAGGCGATGACGGCGAGCCAGACGGCTGCGAATCTGCGGGCGCTGAGCGCCATCGTCCAGTCGTAGAGGTTGCGGAGCATAAATCAGGCGTCCTGTAAGGTTTGCAGACCGGCAGCCTGAGCCGCTTTTATGAAATTACGGCTGAAAGTGACGAATTTCTGGCAGTGCCGCCAGATCGATGATCGGCATCGCGCCGCAGGAAACCATGCTTCTCACTCCCACTCGATCGTGCCGGGCGGCTTTGAGGTGACATCGTAGACGACGCGGTTGATGCCGCGGACTTCGTTGATGATGCGGGTCGCCGTGCGGCCGAGGAAGTTCATGTCGTAGGGGTAGAAATCCGCCGTCATGCCGTCGACCGAGGTGACGGCGCGCAATGCGCAGACGAAGTCGTAGGTGCGGTAGTCACCCATGACGCCGACCGTCTGCACCGGCAGCAGCACGGCAAAGGCCTGCCAGATCGTGTCGTAGAGGCCGGCCTTGCGGATTTCCTCGAGATAGATCGCGTCTGCCTTGCGCAGGATGTCGAGCTTTTCGCGCGTCACGCCGCCGGGGCAGCGGATCGCAAGTCCCGGCCCCGGGAAGGGGTGGCGGCCGATGAACTGGTCGGGCAGGCCGAGCTCGCGGCCGAGCGCGCGCACCTCGTCCTTGAAGAGTTCGCGCAGCGGCTCGACGAGCTTCATGTTCATCCGCTCGGGCAGGCCGCCGACATTGTGATGGCTCTTGATCGTCACCGAAGGGCCGCCGGAGAAGGAGACGCTTTCGATCACGTCCGGATAGAGCGTGCCCTGGGCGAGGAAGGCGGGCGCCCCCTTGCCGTCCTCGGCGATCTTCTTGGCCTCCGCCTCGAAGACCTCGATGAACAGCCGGCCGATCGTCTTGCGTTTGACTTCCGGGTCGGAAACACCGGCAAGCTCTGTCAGGAACAGGTCGGAAGCATCCACATGCACGAGCGGGATGTTGTAGTTGTCGCGGAACATCTTCACGACTTCTTCCGCCTCGTTCATCCGCATCAGGCCGTGGTCGACGAAGATGCAGGTAAGCTGGTCGCCGATCGCCTCGTGGATCAGCACGGCCGCGACGGAGGAATCGACGCCGCCGGAAAGGCCGCAGATCACCCGCTCGCTGCCGACCTGTTCGCGGATCTTGCGGATCATCTCGGCGCGATAGGCAGACATGGTCCAGTCCGACTTCAGCCCGACGATCTTGTGCACGAAATTGGAGAGCAGCTTGGCGCCATCGGGCGTATGCACCACTTCCGGATGGAACATGGTCGAATAGTAATGGCGGCCCTCGTCGGCGGCGATCGCGAAAGGGGCGTTCTCCGAAGTCGCTATGACCTCGAAGCCCTCCGGCAGCTGCGTGACGCGGTCGCCGTGGCTCATCCAGACGGGATAACGCCCGCCGACTTCCCAAAAGCCGTCGAACAGCGGGCTCGCCTTCTTGATCTCCACGTCGGCGCGGCCGAATTCCGCCGCATGACCACCCTCGACCACACCGCCGAGCTGCGTCGCCAGCGTCTGCTGGCCGTAGCAGATGCCGAGGATCGGCACGTTGTGCTCGAACACGATCTGCGGAGCGCGCGGGCTATCTTCGGTGGTGACCGAGGCCGGTCCGCCGGAGAAGATCACGCCCTTGGGCTGGAGCCTCCTGAACGCGGCATCCGCGTTCTGGAAGGGATGGATTTCGCAATAGACGCCGGATTCGCGGATGCGACGCGCGATCAGCTGCGTCACCTGGCTGCCGAAATCGATGATGAGGATGCTGTCGGGATGAGCTATCTGGGTCATGGCGAGCCTTTAAAGAAAAGTTGCGTTTTGCGCAACTGCATCAGAGCGCCAATTCTCCGCTTTCCATGGCCTTCGTGAGCCTGTCGACCGCCGCCGCCAGCTTCTCGTCGATCACATGCAGATATTCGATCCAGTCGCCGACATGCTTCAGCTCTTCCTTGCCGTCGGAAATGCCGCGCAGGCCGATCAGCGGGATGTCGAAGAGCTGGCAGCAGCGCATCACGGCGAAGGTTTCCATGTCGACCATGTCGGCGGCGATCAGATCATAGGCCGCTCCTGAAACGATATTACCGCCGGTCGAAAGGGAGGCTGCCGGAATGCCGGGGATGTGGTGTGGCAGCGGCATGACCGCCGGATGGTCGAGGAAGGGCGTGCGGCCTTTCTCGAAACCGAGAGGTGAGGCGTCCATGTCGCGATAGGCGACGGACGCGACCTGGTAGATTTCCGTCTGCTCGAGACTGCGGGAGCCGGCCGAACCGAGCGAGACGACAAGGTCGGGCAGTTCGTTCGCCACTTCGAGCTTCGTCAGCGCATGGCTCAGCACCACGGCGGCCTCGACCGGGCCGACACCGGTCATCAGCGGCCTGATGCGGGATTTCAGCGCCGGGCCGTATTCGGCATCCGCCGCCATGACGAAAAGAACGGATCTGCCGCCGGCAAGCGTCGGTTCGCCCGCTGGAAGCCCTGAGGGGAGGGAAGCGGTCATCCGGTTACGTCCTGTCTGCCGCGGATCACCATCATGGTGCCGGTCATGGAGGCGATGAGCTTGGCGGGGCCGTCGCCGATCGCATAGGCGCGGCCGTCGGCGACGATGATGGTCGAGCCGGGCTTGGTGATCTCGCCACGGAAGAGGAAGCGTTCGCCGCGGCCGGGCGACATCAGGTTCACCTTGAATTCGATCGTCAGGATCGAGACATCCGGTTCGACGGTCGTATAGGCGGCATAGGTGCAGGCGGCATCGAGCGCGGCGGAAATGACGCCCGCATGCAGGAAACCGTGCTGCTGGGTGAGCTTCTGGTCGAAGGGCAGCTCGATCTCCACCAAGGCCGGTTCGACGCGCGTCAGCTCGGCGCCGAGCATCGCCATCGCGCCCTGCTTGTCAAAGCTCTGGCGCACCCGCTCACGGAAATCGCCTGTGTCTCTCCCGTTCATGTCCCATTCCTTTCGCAGGTGCGAAATTGGCATGGGGAAATGTGTTCGGCAAGCCGCCGGAAGCGGATTTGAGCGAAGGATTAAGAGCTTATGCGGACGATATGCTGATCCCAGGCAACCTGGCTGCGGGTGTCGTTGAACTGCCCGTCATAGGAGGAGACGGCAATACCGTGTGCGGCGGGTGCGACGCCTGCTGCATCGTGGACTTTCTCTTCTCTTACGACGACACCGGCCCTTGCGTCGAGCGTCACGGCCGCGCCGCCGATCGGTGACGTCAGGCCGACCAAACCCTCGCGGCGGTTGACGGCGATCGCGCCGACATAATTGCCGAGCCGGACCGTCGTCTCCTCGGGCAGCGAGACGAAGGACAGGTCCTCGCCCTTTTCGAACCAGCCGGCGAGCGGCGGCAGGGCGTTGCGCGGCCCTTCCCACTGGCAGGCGAACCAGATGCGGCCGTTTTCGCCGATATCGAGATGCCGGGTCGAAAGCTGGCGGAGCGCCGGCGGCAGGCCGTGCCGCTGGATGAGCGCGCCGGTTCTGGCGTCGAGCAGAACCAGCGACGGTTCCATATGGTCGAGATTGAGCTTGGTGCGGCCGAAATCCGGATGGGTCTCGATGCCGCCATTGGCGACGACGAGGAGCCGTCCGTCGTCGGAGACGGTCATGTCATGCGTGCCGATGCCATGGGCCTCGAACTCGCCGATGCGGCGGAATTGGTCGCGCGCGTCATAGATGCCGATCATGCCGCGATTGCCGTCGAAATCGTTCTCGCTGGCATAGAGAAGAGTGCCGTCCGGCGAGAAATGCCCGTGGCCGTAGAAATGCCGACCCTGCGGCGAGGTGATGACGATCGGCTCGGCCTGACGTGACGGATCGAAGATCATCGCGAACGTGCCGGGCCGGCGGGCAAAGGCGACGGCTCGGCCGGTGGCGGCGCTGTAGGCCATGCCGTGCGCACGGGCCGGCAGGGCAATGCGATCGACGATTTCCCCGCGTTCCGAAACCGTGGCGATGCCGAAGGAACCGTCAGGCGCGCGAAAACCTGAAGCATAGACCGCATCGGCCCGTTCCAGCGCCATCAGCGCACGTGGCGAAAGCGCGGCGGTGAACGCGATCCCCGCCGCCTTCAGGAAACCGCGCCGGTCGATGGCTTCACCGCGCCAAGCCATGGGGCCGCGCCACATGGTCTTCAGTCCCCGTCCGCGAAGGAGAAACCGGAGCTCAAGCCGATCGCGCCGCCATAGCCATCGTTCAGCCTGGCAATGACGTCCTTGCCGCCGTCGAGCAGCGTATCGAGTTTCTTGCGCTCGGCCTCGTCGGACACGGCCTTTTCGAGGTCGGGCGTGATGGTGCTGGAGATCTCGATCATCGATTTCAGCATGGACTGGATCTCGGCGACGACCGGCCGGTCCTTCTCCCGCAAAAGATTCACCATGCCGGATGTCTCCAGCAGAGCGGACAGGCCTTCCAGATTGCCCTTCACGGTCGGCCAGGTGTTTTCCGAGCGCCAGAACAGGGCCTGTCTTGGGAATTTCGCCTTGTCGGCGCCCTTGTAGAAGGTCTCGATGCGCTGGTCGCGCACGGCTTCCGCACCATGCACCAGAATGCCGAGCAGTGCCGTCATCGCCTCGCCGCCGGTGCGGAAGGCCGGATTGTCCGGTCCCGGCTGTTCCCAATCTTTCTGAATCCCGTCCGGCGCGTCCCAGATATCGGAAAGCTCCTTGGCGACATTGGCGATATTGCCGGCCACGGCCGCGCCGTAGCGGCAGCGGAAACCGTTCGTCCCGCTCGCAAGCGTCTCGGAACCAGTGCCGAAGAGCAGATATTCCAGCGCCCCGAAACCTTGCGTCGCCACGCTCTTGGTGGCGAGCGTCGCGGGATCGACCGCAGTCTCATCGGACCTGGAAAGCACGGCCTGCACCTGCTTCAACCCGGTGCTCTTGCGGTCGGGATAGAAGAGGATGCGCTCGAAGCGGTTCTGCTCGATGACCGGGCCGACGCGGACCACCTCGATATGCGCCCAGCTGACCGCCGTATCCCGGAATGCGCTTCTTGCCGCGTCGTAGTTCGCCTGCGAGGGGGCTTCGCAAAGCGTCTTCATGGCGGCGGTCATTTTCTCGGCCGATTGGTGGAAAGCATCGTAGCCGGGGCGGATGAAACCGTCGACTGCGTCCGTCATCACCTTGGTCACTTCAGTTTCGGGAAGCGTCACGGCGGGTGCGGTATCGGCCTCTTGCGCAGATGTGGTGAGAGGCAGGAGCGAGATGAGGCCCGCAACGAGGATGGTGCGCATCAGAGTGACTCCTTAAAGGGACCCCAGGAATTCGACGAGGGCGGCGCGCTCGTCCTTGGAAAGCGCGGCGAAGGCATCGCGTGCCTTTTCGGCTTCGCCGCCATGCCAGAGTATGGCCTCGGTGAGGTCGCGTGCCCGCCCGTCATGCAGGAAGAAGGTGTGGCCGTTGACTTTCTCGGTGAGCCCGATGCCCCAGAGCGGCTGGGTGCGCCACTCGCGGCCGTCCGCGACGCCTACCTGCTGGCCGTCGGCGAGACCTTCACCCATGTCGTGCAGCAGAAAGTCCGAATAGGGCCAGATGAGCTGGAAGGCCTGGGCCTTGTTGCCGGCATCGCGCCGGGTGACGAATTTCGGCGTGTGGCAGGTAATGCAGCCGGACTGGTGAAAGAGTTCCTTGCCCTTTAGCACCATCGGGTCGTCGAGGTCGCGCCGTGCGGGCACCGCGAGGTTTTCCGAATAAAAGGTGACGAGGTCCATGACCGGATCGGGCGCTTCGGAGGGGCCGAGGCGTTGCTGCACGCCGGTCGGCATGGCGAGGCATTCGGTTTCCGTCTTGGTGCAGTCGCCGTAGTCTAAGGGATTGTCCGGGGTTGAGATGCCCATGTCGCCGGCAAATGCCGAGGCGCTCTGGTCGCGGATCGTCGCGTTCTGCGCCTTGTAGCCGAACCGGCCGAGCTTCAGCTCGCCGGTTCTGTGATCACGTACGATTGCCGGCTTGCCGGAAATGCCGTCGCCGTCTTGATCCGCCGGATCGGCCTTGGCAAGGATATCGCTTTCATGGATCGCCTGGATGAGGCCCATGCCGATCATCGGCGGCGCGACGCGCGGCGAGAGCGTCACGTCCTTTTCCAGGGGACCGTAGCCGAGATCGGCGACCGAGTAGGTGGGCTTGCGCAGATGCACCACCTCGCCACCGGCAAGCGTCACCGGGATATCCTCATAGGAGATCTGCATCTTGCCTTCGGTTTTCAGGCCCTGCACGGCGAGGTCCTGCAGTTGTTCGCCGTAGACCGCATCGGGGAAATTGAGCTTGCGGTAGTCGGCGATCGCCTCGCGCTCCTCGTCGGTGCGCGCCGGGCGCGCAAGCCGGAGGAACATCGATGTCGCATCGGGGCCATTTTCCGGCGGATGGCCGCGACCGTCCTTCAGGTGGCAGCTCTGGCAGGCGCGGGCGTTGAAGAAAGGCCCGAGCCCGTCGGAGGCCTGCGTGGAGGAGGGGGCCGGAACCCAGAGCTTGGTGAAGAGCGCATTGCCGAGCTTGAAGCGCCCCTCCTCCTCGAAGGTGAGGTTGGCCGAGAAATGCGAGAAGGCATCGCCATTGACGATGGCGCGGCTGGTCGCGGCCCCGCCTTCCATCAGTTCGAACTGCTCGGGCTTGGAGAAATCCGTCGTCGGCCGCGTGACGGTCGCGACGCGCTTCTGATCCTTCGGATTGAGATCCGTGCGCGCGGTCGGGAAGACCGGATCGCCGCCGGTCGCGATCAGCGGCGTCAGAAGCAGTGCGCCCGAAAGGATCGGCAATGCGAAGAATAGGAACTTGGGCGCTCTCATCGGTCATCGGGCCGCAGACTGGGTTCAGCCGCGGCCCGCCTTTTCAATTCATCATTGGAAGACGGCGTCAGGATTATCCAGGCTGTCGGAACCTTCAAGCTCAACCGTGCCGAGATCCAGCGACGCAATGACGCGCTCGATGCTCTTGGTCTGATCGACAAGGCCGTCGATCGCCTTCTGCACCACTGCGTTGCCCTTGGCATTGCCTTCGCCGATCATCTGGTCGTAGGCCTCGACTTTATGGGCGCGGTCCGCCATCGCGTTCATGGCCGCAAGTGTTGCGTCGAGCTTGCCCTTCACTTCCGTATCGAGCGCCTTGTCCTTGGCGGCGACCAGTTCCGAAAGCGACGGACCGGTCAGCTTGGTGCCGTCGACGCGGATATATTCGCCGGTATAGGCGGACTTGATGCCGATCGCGTCGTTGAGATGCGAGGCATAGGTATTGTCCGAGAAGCAATCGTGTTCTTCTTCCGGATCATGCAGCAGCAGGCCGAGCTTCATGCGCTCGCCGGCGAGCTCGCCATAGGAGAGCGAACCCATCCCCGTCAGGATCGCGGTCAGCCCCGCCTTCGGATCTGCCTCGACATGCTTGGTGGCTTCGCCGTCCGGCGCCCAGGCCTTCACCATGTCTTCCAGATCGGAAACGAGCAGCGTCGATGCGGCCTTGAGATAGGCCGCGCGACGGTCGCAATTGCCGCCGGTGCACTTTGCCTTGTCGTAGTCGGTATAGGGACGCTCGCCGGCACCCGGGCCGGTGCCGTGCAGGTCCTGGCCCCAGAGCAGGAATTCGATGGCGTGGTAGCCGGTCGCGACATTCGCCTCGATCTCACCCGCTTCGTTCAGGCCGCGGATCGTCTCGGGCGTGATGTTGGCCGCGTCGTAATCCTCGCCGTTGATCTTGATCTTCGGGTTGGCGATCACGTTGGCAGTATAGAGCGGATTGGAATCGCTCTCCGTGCCGTAGGAAGCGTCGACATAGTCGATCAGCCCCTCGTCGAGCGGCCATGCATTCACCTTGCCTTCCCAGTCGTCGACGATCGGATTGCCGAAGCGGTAGACCTCGGTCTGCTGGTAGGGAATGCGCGCCTTGATCCAGGCGTCCTTGGCTCCCTTCAGGGTCGCTTCGCTGGGTGTGGCGATCAGAGCGTCGATTGCGGCATCCAGCGCCTTGGCGGTGGTGAGCGAGTCCTGGTACTTGGCTTCCGCGAGCTCGGCATAGTGCTTGACCACGGATGCGGAGTCGGCGGCTTGCGCCGGCGTGACGGCGAACGCCGCCGAGGCGGCGAGAAGCGCCAGCGTGGCGCCGAAAACGGTTTTGCGGATCATTGTCCCTCTCCTTCGCGGCCTGATCTCCTCGGCCACTCCGGGTACATCGCGCAAATAGAAACTTGTGTCAAACGATCTAGTTTAGAACATTTTGAAAATAGAGGCAGGCTTTGATCGAAATCAATTCCGGCTCAAACTTGGCGTTGCATCCTGCAAAAAAAGAATCCGTCGGTATCGGTACTTGCGGGCGTGAGTGTCACGGTCAGCGCGTCCTGTGATCGCGGTCGCGGCGCGTCCTTCCCGAAGATGTGATTCCAGTGCGCGGCTGCAGGCGCGATCGAGAATTCCGGATTGTCGGCGCAGAAGCGTAAAACCTGCGCGTTGTTTTCCTCCGGCAGGATGGAGCAGGTGACGTAGAGCAGCGCGCCGCCGGGCTTGACGAAGGCTGCAGCTTCGGCCAGCGCCTCCTGCTGCTGGGCGATGCGTTCGTCGAGGTTTTTCGGCGTCAGGCGCCATTTGGTGTCCGGCCGGCGGCGCCAGGTGCCGGTGCCGGTGCAGGGGGCGTCGACGAGCACGGCGTCGAGCTTGCCTTTCAGCGCGTCGAGTTGGCGCGCATCGTCATGGACCTGAACGTTGCGGGTACCGGCGCGGCGCAACCGTTCGATGATCGGCGCCAGCCGCTTGCGGTCGGCGTCATAGGCGTGGATCTGCCCCTTGTTGTGCATGGCGGCCGAGATCGCCAGCGTCTTGCCGCCGCCGCCGGCACAATAGTCCAGCACCTGGTCATGCTCGCCGGGCTGCACGAGGTCGGCGACGATCTGGGATCCTTCGTCCTGCACTTCGAACCAGCCCTTCTGGAACGAAAGCTCGGCTGTGACGTTGGGCAGCCGGGATGCTCCTTCGCCGGCGGCGATCCGGATGCCGTTACGGGCGATGCGCGAAGGTTTCGCGCCCGAGCGTTCCAGCGCCTTGACGACCTTCTCCCGGCTTGCCTTCAGCGTGTTGGCGCGGAGATCGAGGGTCGGGCGGCCGGCCAGAGCCTTGGCCTCCAGGAGCCAGTCCTCGCCGAAATTGGCTTCGAAGGACGGCTGGATCCAGTCCGGGATGTCGCCCTGTACGTGCGGCGGCGCATCCTCGAGATTGCGGGAGGCAAGCGCCGAGAGGTTCGCCTCGGTCAGCGCCGGCGGCGCAAAGCGGTCATCGGCGAACTCGGCCTGGAGTGCCTCAGGGGTGAGGCCCCATTGCCGGATGAGGACCGCATGAGCAAGCGCGCTCGGGCTGTCGTCGTCCATGAGCCAGGTATGCGAAAGACGCATGCGCAGCGCGTCGTAGACGATATTGCCGATCGCGGCCCGGTCGCCGGAACCGGCGAAGCGGTGCGTCAGGCCCCAGTCCTTGAGGGCGTCGGCGACAGGACGCTTGCGCGTCTCGATGTCGGCCAGCACCTCGATGGCTCCGGCCACTCGCCCGCCCAGTCGCATGTCGCTCTCCGTTTCGGTTACACCCGTATGACAGGGGTCGTAGCCGCGATTGAGCGGAAGGGCAAGAGGCGCGGCCTTGTGGGCTTAGCCGTCGATGTCCTTCATGCCCTTGCCGGCGACCTTTTGGTTCTCGGCTGCCATGACCTGATAGCAGACCTGCGCCGTACCGGAGCCGACCATGCCGATGTTCTTGGCAGCGGCCTTGGAAACATCGAGCACCCGGCCGCGGATGAATGGACCGCGGTCGTTGATGCGCACGATGACGCTTTTGCCGTTGCGTTTGTTGGTGACCTTGACCTTGGTGCCGAAGGGCAGCGTGCGATGCGCCGCGGTCAGGAGAGAAGGATTCATCCGTTCGCCGGATGCGGTCTTGGAAGTCAGAGCGTACCAGGATGCGTGACCGCAACCGGGCGCAGCGTTGGCTTGCGCGGTGCCGATGAGTGCAAAAGAAGCAGCGGCAGCCGCGGCGCAAATTGAGCGTCGAGTTTTTCTCAAGTCGTCGTCCCCGTCGTTTGTCCCTGCACGTTGCGTGCAAGAAGGGCTAAGCGGGGCGAAAAATGGCGAAAAAGTGGGATTTGTGATCACGGAACGTTACGGTCTGTAACATTTGTGATTACATTGCCGACGAACTTTTTAGGAAGCCAGCTACATTGTGACGGAAGAAAACATTTAAAAACAGAAGGAAAACGGAATTTAATTCTCCTCTAAAATTGGCCTGACCGGAGTTCACAAAAATCGCCGAAAAAATTTTTTTGCGACGGAGGATTTCCTGCCCCATTCGGGCAAATTTTATGATGACTTGCCCGAAGTCTTAAAAAAGAATGACCGCAGAAGCGGCTTGGGAAGGAAATTTCACCTGTTTCAGAATGGGAAAATTATCCTCGCCACTCGCCCGTGGACCACATTTCAGCGAGCGACATCCGGTAGTTCGGGAAGCGGAATTGAAAGCCGGCGGCGCGGAGCTTGGTATTCGAGACACGTTTGCTGGCTCCGTAGAAGGAACGTGCCATCGGGGTCATTTCCGCGGTCTCGAAATCCTGTTCCGGCGGCGGCTCGACGCCCATCAGCCGGGCGGCTTCGACGATGACGTCCTGCGCCGGACCGGGCTCGTCGTCGGTGACATTATATATGCCGCGCAAATTCTGTTCAGCGAGGAAGACCGCAGCGCCTGCAATGTCCTCGACGCGGATGCGGTTGAAGACCTGGCCTTTCTTTATAATACGCCGCGCGGTACCGCGGGCGAGGTTGACGAAGGCATTGCGCCCGGGGCCGTAAATGCCGGAAAGGCGCAGGCTTGCGACCGGCACGCCTGCAGCCTTGCCCTCCACCGCCCATGCGTCTTCGGTATCGACCCTCTCGATGGAGCGGCCCTGGACCGGACTGCCGGGCGTTTCCTCCGTCACCCAGCCGCCGCCGTGATCGCCATAGACGCCGACGGTGGAAAGATAGCCGATCCATTCGAGCTTCGGGCAAAGTTCCCGGAGCCGGCCTTTCACTAGCTTCAGCAGCGGATCGCCGTCTCCGCCGGGCGGAATGGACTGGACCAGGTGCGTGGTCTCCTTGAGCTCCGCCAGCAGCTCGCCACTGAACGGGCTGCCGTCGAAGACAAAGGCCTTGATGTCCCTGGCGGCGAGTTCCTGCACCTTTTCGGCGGTCCTCGCAGTGCCGGAGACCAGGGCGCCTTCAATCCCGAACGCGTCCGCGATCGCCTGGCCGGAATAGCCGCATCCGAAAATCATCACCCGCATCACGCCACCCCTGCCAATCGCCACTCTTCCTGCACGTCCGGATCATCCTCCACACCGCGGCCTTCCGCAAATCGCGCAAACCCTGCATCCGGCATGAGGCGCTTCAAGGCCCATATAGCCATGCCGCGCACCACGGGCGAGGGGTCTCGCGCGAGTTCAAGACATCGTGCGATCGGGCCCGGATCGCCGGAATTGCCGGCCGCAATCAGCACATTGCGGATGAAGCGGTCGCGGCCGATGCGCTTCACCGGCGAACCGCTGAAGAAAGCACGGAATGCGGCATCGTCGAGCGTCAGCAGAAAGGCGATTGACGGTTCCTTGAGGTCCTCGCGAGCCTTCAGCTTCATTTCGGAAGCGCTTGCCGCGAACTTGTTCCAGGGGCAGGCGGCGAGACAGTCGTCGCAGCCATAGATGCGATTGCCGATCAGCGGCCGGAATTCCGGATCGATCGGCCCCTTGTGCTCGATCGTCAGGTAGGAGATGCAGCGCCGCGCATCGAGCCGGTAGGGTGCGGGGAAGGCCGCCGTCGGACAGGCGTCGAGACAGGCGCGGCAGGAACCGCAATGATCCGTCTCCGGCTCGTCCGTCATGAGGTCGGCGGTGGTGAACAGGCTGCCGAGGAAAAGCCAGGAACCATGCGTGCGGCTGACGAGATTGGTATGCTTGCCCTGCCAGCCGAGGCCCGCCGCCTCCGCCAGCGGCTTTTCCATGACAGGCGCCGTGTCGACGAACACTTTCACGTCCTCGCCGGCCCGGGCGGCGAAGCGCGTGGCGATCTCTTTCAGCCGGCCCTTGATGACATCGTGATAGTCGCGGTTGCGGGCATAGACGGAAATCGCCGCCTTGTCCTTCCTGTCGAGAATTCCGCGCGGATCTTCCTCCGGGCCGTAATTCAGCCCGAACAGGACGATCGACTTGACTTCCGGCCACAGCGTCTTCGGGTCGGCGCGGCGCAACCTGGTCTCCGCCATCCAGTCCATCGTGCCGTGGTGGCCCTCGTCGAGGAATGCGTGAAGCCGTGCCGGCGCGTGCGGAATGCTGTCCGGTCCGGTGATGCGGCAGAGGTCGAAGCCTTGGGCTGCCGCTTCCTCCTGGATAAAGGCGGTCAGCTTCTCCCGCCGGCGAAGCGCCTTTTCGTCCTCTCGTCTCTGGTCAGAAATCAAGGTCCGCATAATGGGATACCGGGGTCAAGCCGCGGATGCGCTCGGCAAGCAGCGGCCGGAAGGAGGGGCGGGATTTCAGCCGTTGGTACCAGTCCTTGGCGACGGGCGTCTCGGCCCAGTCGATCTCGCCCATGTAGTCGAGCACCGAAACGGCGGCGGCGGCTGCGAGATCGGCATAGCTCAGCCGGTCGCCCGCAAGCCAGGGCCGCGATCCGGCGAGCCAGGAAAGGTATTTCATGTGCTGGCGGATATTGGCGCGCGAGGTGCGCAGCACTTTCGAATCCGGCGCGCCGCCGCCCTGCGCGTTTGTCATCTGCAGCTTGTAGATCCGCTCGCGGGTCAGCGGCCGGGTGACGTCCTGCTCCATCTTCTGCAGGAACCATTCGGTGAGCCGGCGGATTTCGGCGCGCTGCCATGGATCTTCGGCAAGCAACCTGCGGTCGCGCTTCAGCACGCCATGGGTCTCGTCCAGAAATTCCATGAGCACGGAAGGGCCACAAAGCACTCTCATGCTGTCGTCCACATAGACGGGGAGCGTGCCCGCCGGATTGAGCGTCAGGAATTCCCTCCGCTTTTCCCAGGGCTGTTCGTCGACCAGTTCCGCCTGAAAGCCATATTCTGCAAGAATCAATCGGACGAATCGCGAGGCCGAGGACATGGAATGATGATAGAGCGTGGGCATATGGATACTTGAACTTCACGAATATCGGGATAGGAGGGAGGGTCGCTTCACGCGCCTGCCTGACATATGGCAGCTATATGAATTTGGTAGGGCCAACACAAGCAACGGCTCATAAAGTACCTCAAACTGCCCTTATCTGCTCAACAAAGGATTAAGAATGGCGGACCAGTCCATCATCAGTGCCCTCGTGCTCGGGCTCATCGAGGGTCTCACTGAGTTTCTCCCCGTGTCTTCCACAGCCCACGTTCTTCTTGCAGGCCATTTCCTCGGTTTCCGGTCGCCCGGCAACACCTTCGCGGTGCTGATCCAGCTCGGCGCCATCCTGGCTATCCTCCTCGTCTATTTCCGCAAGCTGCTGCAGATCGCGATGGATCTGCCGACGAGCCCCAAGGCGCGGCGTTTCGTGCTCACCGTACTGGTCGCCTTCCTGCCGGCGGCGGTGATCGGCGCGCTCGCCCACGACTTCATCAAGACCGTGCTGTTCGAAACGCCGATGCTGATCTGTGTCGTGCTGATTCTCGGCGGCTTCGTATTGCTTGCCGTCGATAAGATGAAGTTCAAGCCGAAATATCACGACGTGATGGACTACCCGGTATCGCTCGCCTTCAAGATCGGCCTCTGCCAATGCGTTGCGATGATCCCCGGCACGTCGCGCTCGGGCGCGACCATCGTCGGCGCGCTGCTGATGGGTACCGACAAGCGCTCGGCGGCGGAATTTTCCTTCTTCCTCGCCATGCCGACCATGCTTGGCGCCTTCGTGCTCGATCTTTACAAGAACCGCGATGCTTTGAGTTCTGGCGATGGTGCGGTGATCGCCATCGGCTTCGTCGCCGCATTCATCACCGCGATCATGGTCGTGCGCTCGCTGCTCGATTTCGTGTCGAGCCGGGGTTACGCGCTCTTCGCCTATTGGCGGATCATCGTCGGTGGCTTGGGTTTGATCGCCCTTCTGCTGGGCGCCTGACAAAAAAGGCGGCTGACACAGCCGCCTGCCTTCCCGCTATCGGGCTACATAAATCTTATCAGTGCAGGACCGAAGCCGTGCTGCACGGATCGACGCCATAGGCGGGTGTGCATTCGCTCTTGCCGGCTGCGCCCGTTCTCGGAGCCATGAAGGAACCTGCGAGAATGACCAATGCTGCGCACGCAAAAAAGAGCGCGATGGGCTTGCCCATGGAGGAATGCCTTTCGAAGGATGATTTGATCGTCACGGTAGCGTCTGCCTGCGAGAGGATTTACGAGGGGAGACCAGCGAATTCAATATAAGATTTTGCTGAATCCGCCGTTAACGCGCGAGGATTTCGAAGTGCGTCCTTTGTGCCACAAAAATTGCCCGGAAAATGAGCGGGAAAATCCAGCAGCCCACTTTTTGAGCGCCTAACGCATTGGGTTAACATAAATATGAGCTATACCTAAATCACTATTTCAGGCGGCTCGGCCCGATCCGGTATACTGGCCCTGCGGCCTGTACTGTACCAGATAGGACGGCAGGATCGAGGCGGCCAGCGTCGGGCGGATGCCCATCGCGCCGAGCGTGCGGCCTTCCTTCACGGCGGCGTCGGAAACGACATTGTCGGTCTTCAACAGCTTTACCTGATCGGAGGTGATCGGCGGCTGCACGAAGGGGATGAGCGAGGCGATGCTGCCGATCAGCGACGCGATGCCGAAGGGCAGCGGGACCAGCGCATTGCCGCGATTGGTGATGCGCAGCATCATCTCGAGACATTGCCGGAAGGTCAGGACTTCCGGACCGCCGAGTTCGTAGATTTTGCCGGAAGCGATCGTGCCGTCGATGGAACGGGCGACGGCCTCGGCGACGTCCTCGACATAGACCGGCTGGAACTTCGTCTTGCCGCCGCCGACGAGCGGCAGTGCCGGGAAGATGCGCGCCATCGATGCGAACTTGTTGAAGAAGCTGTCTTCCGGGCCGAACATGATCGACGGGCGAAGGATCACGGCATCCGGCAGAAAGGAGAAGATCGTCGTTTCCGCGCGGCCCTTGGTGCGGGCATAGGACGATTCCGAATTCTGATCGGCGCCGATCGCCGAGATGTGCGTGAGCTTGGCACCTGCGGCGCTTGCGGCTTCCGCGATCGAACGGGCGCCGAAATCCTGCACGGCATCGAACGTGTTGCGGCCGCTCTCGAACATGATGCCGACGCAGTTCACCACATGGGAAGAGCCTTCGACGGCGCGGAAGATCGACTGGCGGTACCTGAGGTTCGCCTGGACCAGCGAGATCTGGCCGACATAGCCGGCCGGCAGAAGGAAACCGGCGAGATCCGGACGGCGGACTGCGACGCGGACGCGGTAGCCGCGTCTCGCGAGCGCCCGCACCACATGCCGCCCGACGAACCCCGATCCTCCGAAGACGGTGACGAGTGGCGGAAGATTGCTGACGGTCATGTTACGCTCCGGGAGCCGATTGGGAAAGTTGGGTGCTGTTTAGCCGAATCGCGGCAGCGGTGGAAGTGTCTCCGCTGCCGCACCGCTTCTGTTTAGACGCCTTCGACGACGACGATTTCTCCATCCGCCACTTCCTGACGGATTCTTGCGGCGATCTGGTATTCCGGCGAGTTGTAGCAGTCGATGGCGGTCTGCAGCGACGCAAACTCGATGATCACGTTGCGGGCACGCGCCGTGCCTTCGAGTTCCGCCATCGCGCCGCCGCGCGCGAGGAAATTGGCACCGTATTTGTCGAAGGCCACCTTGCCTGCCGCGACATAGTCCTTGTAGCGTTCCGGGTCGCGAATATCGACGCGGGCGATCCAGTATCCTTTGGCCATGACATTTCCTCCAATGCGCATTCAGATAGGATGACTTCAGGCAAATTCCCGGGCAAGTCAATATGATGGCAATCGTTCGATATCCGGCGCTGATCGCCTCCTTCGTTCTCTCGCTTGGCTTCGTGCCGGCCGGAGCCGAAGCGGCGGCCTGTGGCACGGATGTTCATGCAGCTCTGCACACGCCGGCCTCGGAAGGTTCGAAACCGCTCGAAATCACCTGCGATCTGACGCTGGCGCAGACGGATGTCATTACCCAGCCGGTCGCCCTTTCCGGCAGCACCGCCTCCGGCCTGTCGCTCGACTGCAACGGCGGCACGCTTGACGGGACGGCGGCGAAGGCGCGGACGGTACTCATCCGGTCGGTGCGCCGGCGGGACGGAAGCTGGGACGTACCTCGTGATATCCAGATCCGTAACTGCACGATCAGGGGCGATGTCCGCATCCAGGGCCTCGGCCCCAATGGTCAGGCGGAAGAGGTGCGGTTGTCATCCCTCGAAGCCGGACATACCGGGCGGGCTCAGGCCGCGGCCCCGAGCGGCATCACGCTCGACAACATCACCTTCGTGGCGAATGGCGGTATTCCGCTTTATGCCGCGCCGGGTGTCACGGACATGACCGTCGAGAACTCCCGCTTCACCGGTGACACGACATCGACGGCCATCTATCTCGATGCGGAATCGGCGCGAAGCCGGATCGTCGGCAACACATTCGACATCCGCACGAGCCGGCGCGAGATGATTGCGGTCGACGGCGCGGCGGACAACCGCATCGAAGGCAATCTGTTCGAGAATCCGATCAAGGGGGGCATATTCCTCTACCGCAATTGCGGCGAGGGCGGCACGATCCGCCACCAGAAGCCCGAGCGCAATATCATCACCGGCAACACGTTCCGTTATATGAATTTCTGGGCGGCGCGGCCGGCGATCTGGCTCGGCAGCCGGCAGGGAACGAGTTCCTACTGTTTTTCCCGGCGAGACCTGCCGTTCGGCAGCAGCCTCAGCCCTCGTGATTACGCGCAACATAATGTCGTGACCGGCAATCGCCTGCCCGGCGGCAGGCCAAGCCTCATCATCGACCACGACGAGCACAACATGGTTTCGGACAATCGTTAGAGAGCAGTCGCCATCTCGGCGAGGATCGCCTCAGCTGCGGCCTTCGGGTCGGGCGCCTTGACGATCGGCCGCGCGACGACGAGATGGCTCGACCCTGCCCGCAGAGCGTCGGAAGGCGTCATCACCCGCTTCTGATCGCCGACATCGGAGCCTGCCGGCCGGATGCCGGGGGTGACGATTGCCAGATCCGAGCCGACGATCTTGCGCACGGCGGAAGATTCTTCCGCCGAACATACGATGCCGCCCATGCCGGCGGAAAGCGCCTGTTCGGCGCGGCGCAGCACCAGCGTGTGCGGATCGTATTCGTAGCCCGCATCGACGAGGTCCGTTTCGTCCATCGAGGTCAGCACCGTGACGGCGAGCAGGCAAAGATCGGAGCCCCTGGCGGCTTCGACGGCCGCGCGCATCGCCTTCGGATAGGCATGCAGGGTCAGCATCGTGACGCCCATCTTGACGATGTTCTCCACGCCCTTCGCCACCGTGTTGTCGATGTCGAGCAGCTTCATGTCGAGGAAGACCCGCTTGCCGTCCTTCACGAGGTCGCGGGCGAATTCCAGTCCGCCGGCGAAGGCGAGCTGGTAGCCGATCTTATAGAAGGAGACGGTATCGCCAAGCGCGGCGACCATTTTTTCCGCTTCCGGGATAGTCGGGATGTCGAGGCCTACGATCAGCCGGTCACGCGCGTTCATGTCCCCAGACTCCCTGCCATGTCTCGATAGGCGTCCAGTCGCATGAGACGGCGCGATCCGCAAGGGCAAAGCTGAAGAGATTTCCGCCGCCGTCCGGCAGATCGCGGGCGTATGGTCAACCGCGCGTATAGGTCCAGAGCTGCGCCGGCGGGATGTTGCGCACCACGAAATCGTAGTGCTTGATCCGGTAGCGATCCGGATTGGCGATGATCGGCGAAACCGGGCCGTAGGTGATCTGCATCACCGGCCGACCGGCGGGAATGCGGTCGAGCAGGCTTTCGAGCAGCGCGATGCGCCGCTCCATCGGGAAGCTTAAGAGCGGGATCGCCGAAACGACGCTGTCGAAGGTCTTGTCCTTCCAGACGCCGAGCGTCCGTTCGAGATCGAAGGCGTCACCGTTGATGAAGTTGACGCCCGGGAATGTGCGGACGAGGTGCTGGTAGAAATCCGTCGAATATTCGATGGAAACCAGATTTTCCGGTTTGATTCCGCGCTTCACTATCGCCTTGGTGATAATGCCGGTGCCGGGTCCGAGTTCGAGCACGGGCAGGCCTGAGGTCGTGTCGACGACGCTTGCCATGCGTTTTGCGGTGACCCAGGACGTGGGGCAGATCGCGCCGACCCGCTTCGGGCCGTCGATCCAACCCTTGAAGAACCGGATCTCCTCATCGAACTTGCGGCCAAGCCGCTCCTTCAGGCGCAATTCCATGGATATGTCCTCTCCCCTTTTTTCTATTTGATCCCGCATGGCGCAAAAGCAAGAGAAAATGTCGCTGCGGGAAAATTCCATGAAAAAGGCGGCTGGAGTTTTCCAGCCGCCTCGAAAGGTTAGACGCGCATCGGCATCAGCACATAAAGCGCATCGTCTCCCGCCGTATCGCGCACCAGCGTCGGCGAACCGGCATCCGCCAGCATGAAGATGGCATCCTCGCCGGAAAGCTGGGCGGTGATGTCCAGCAGGTATTTGGCGTTGAAGCCGATCTCCATCGGATCGCTGTCGTAGCCGACGGCCACTTCTTCCGTCGCGCTGCCGGAATCCGGATTGTTGACCGTCAGCGTCAGCTGACCGTCCGTCAGCGACAGTTTTACCGCGCGGCCGCGCTCGGAGGAAATGGTCGAGACGCGGTCGACCGCCTTGGTGAAGCTTTCGCAATCGACGCGCATTTCCTTGTCGTTGCCGGTCGGGATGACGCGCTGGTAATCGGGGAACGTGCCGTCGATCAGCTTGGAGGTCATCACGATCGTGCCGATCGTCAGGCGGATCTTGGCGTCGGAGACCTCGACGGTGACGACCGCTTCCGGATCGTCCACCAGCTTCTGCAGCTCGCCGACCGTCTTGCGCGGGATGATGATGCCCGGCATGCCTTCCGAGCCTGAGGGCGCCTGCACGTCGGCGCGGGCGAGACGATGCCCGTCGGTGGCGACGGCGCGCAGCTTCAGGTCTCCGCCGGCCTCGATCGTGTGGAAGAAGATGCCGTTCAGGTAATAGCGGGTCTCCTCGGTGGAGATCGCGAATTGCGTGCGGTCGATCAGCATCTTGAGATCGGTGGCCTTTAGCTTGAACGTATGCGTGAAGCTGCCGGCGGTCAGATCCGGAAAGTCCGATTCCGGCAGGCATTGCAGCGAGAATTTCGAACGGCCGGACTGCACGGTCATCGAGCTGCCGTCCGACGTGGTGGCGAGCAGCACTTCCGAACCGTCCGGCAGTTTGCGGACGATTTCGTAAAGCAGATGCGCCGGCACGGTGGTGGCGCCGGCATTCTCGACCATGGCCGGGACGGATTCGGTGATTTCGAGATCGAGGTCGGTCGCCTTCAGGTCCAGGCTGTTTCCGGAGGCGCGCATCAGCACGTTGGAGAGGATCGGAATCGTATTCCGCCGCTCGACCACGCGATGGACGTGGTTCAGCGATTTTAAGAGGTTGGACCGCTCAAGAGTAATACGCATGGACGCTACCGCTTTCGACCGTGGCGGCCCGGCAAGACCGGGCCCCTGATATTCCGCCGGCTGATTGATGAGCCGGATGATGTGGACGGGCAAAATGGCAGACAAAGGCGGCGGAAAGCAAGAGGTGAACGAGAGGTTACCGCTCCAAATCCGTATTCCAGCGAGCACTTGCACACAGAAAACATGACTTGGCCCTCGGCTGGAGCTTCACTTGCCGAAGCGGGCCGGCTCCATCATAAAGAGCCATGAATATCCGTTTCCGTGTGACATCCCGTGACCGATGACCTGAAAAGCCAGCGCGGCTATCGCGTTGCCAATACATTCGTGCCGGCAAGGCCGCTGGACCCGGCGCTCTATCTGGTCGCGACCCCGATCGGCAATCTCGGCGACATCACGCTGAGGGCGCTGGAAACGCTGGCCGGCGTCGATGTGCTTGCCTGCGAGGATACCCGCGTCACCCGGGTGCTGCTCGACCGCTACGGCATCGTCAACCGGCCCTTTGCCTATCACGAGCACAATGCCGACGCGGCGGGGCCGAAGCTCATCGCCGCCCTGGAGGAGGGCAAATCCGTCGCGCTGGTCTCCGATGCCGGCACGCCGCTCGTCTCCGATCCCGGCTACCGGCTGGGCCAGATGGCGATCGAGGCCGGTCACAAGGTGGTGCCGATCCCCGGGGCTTCCGCGCCTCTGGCTGCGCTTGTCGGTTCCGGCATGCCGTCCGATGCCTTTCTCTTCGCCGGCTTCCTGCCGGTCAAGGACAAGGGCAGAAGGGGCCGGCTGGCCGAGCTTTCGAAAATCCCGGCGACGCTGGTCTTCTTCGAATCCCCGCATCGCATCGGCGCGACACTGGCTGCGGCCGCCGAGGTCCTCGGGAAAAGCCGCCGCGCCAGCGTCTGCCGCGAACTGACCAAGGCTTTCGAGGAGTTCCGCCGCGGCACGCTGGAGGAGCTTGCTTCCTATTATAATGACGAACGCGCGGTGAAGGGGGAGATCGTCCTGCTCGTCGCGCCTCCCGAGGCCGAGGAGGCGCCGGGCGAAGTGGAGGTTGATGCGCTGCTGCGTGAGCTTTCCACCGCCATGCCGGCGGCCAGGGCGGCGGCGGAAGCGGCGAAGCTCACCGGCCTTGCCCGCAAGGACCTCTACCAGCGGCTTCTGGAACTGAAGAGCGGCGATGAATGACGCGCGCGGCTTGAAACGCGGCAAGGCCGAGCGTCGGAAGGCCCAGCGAAGAGGTCATGTCTCGGAATATCTCGCCGCACTCTATCTGATGGCCAAGGGCTATCGCATCCTGGCGATCCGTTATCGCACCAGGCTCGGCGAGATCGACCTGATCGCGCGCAAAGGCGACCTCATTGTGTTCGTGGAAGTGAAGGCCCGGGTCGGCGAGCGGGAAGCCGTCGACGCCGTCAGCTTCACGTCTCAGAAGCGTATTCGGGCCGCGAGCGATCTGTGGCTGTCGAAACGCAAGGATGCCGCGCGATTGTCACAGCGTTATGACGTCGTCGCCGTGCTCCCAGGCCGTCTTCCCCGGCATTTTCCGGACGCTTTCTGACACTGGTGTGAAATTGTTGCATGGCTGTGCAATGTAATAAATCTGACATAAAACTGTTAAGGTGCTGTCACAGGCGGGCCCTATTGCGATCCTCGACCCCAACAAAGGTGGAGAGGACGTCAACATGTTCAAGAAGCTTTCGATGGCCGCGGTCGCGGTTGCCCTGTCGGCGACCTCGTCGCTCGCTGCGACCGAAGTGACCTGGTGGCACGCCATGGGCGGCGAGCTCGGCAAGAAGCTCGAAGAAATCGCCAACAAGTTCAACGAAAGCCAGAGCGATTACAAGGTCGTTCCGGTCTTCAAGGGCACCTATCCGGAAACGCTCACCGCGGCGATCGCCGCCTTCCGCGCTGGCCAGCAGCCGGCGATCGTCCAGGTCTTCGAAGTCGGCACCGGCACGATGATGGCTGCCAAGGGCGCCGTCTACCCGGTCTACAAGCTGATGGCCGACAACAAGGAGCCGTGGGATCCGAAGACTTTCCTCGCGCCGGTGACCGGCTACTATTCGGACACCGAAGGCAACATCCTGTCGATGCCCTTCAATTCCTCGACCCCGATCCTCTACTACAACAAGGACGTCTTCAAGAAAGCCGGCCTTGATCCGGAAGTCGCTCCGAAGACCTGGGCCGAAGTTGCCTCCTTCGGCAAGAAGGTGGTCGATGCCGGTGCCGCTCCCTGCGGTTTCACCATCAGCTATGCGGCGACTTGGGTCGGCCTCGAGAACTACTCCGCCATCGAAGACCTGCCGTTCGGCACGCTGCAGAACGGCTTTGGTGGCCTCAAGACCGAGTTCAAGTTCAACGGCCCCGCACAGGCTGCTTTCTGGGACAATCTCAAGAAGTGGCAGGATGAGAAGGTCTTCAAGTACGGCGGCCCGGGCGGCGGTGCCGATACCGCCCCGATGTTCTATGCCCAGCAATGCGCCATCTACATGGGCTCTTCCGCTTCGCGCGCCGGCGTCATCAACAACGCCAAGGGTTTCCAGGTCGGTTTCGGCCAGCTTCCCTATGACGATACGGTCACCAAGGAGCCGAAGAACTCCATCATCGGCGGCGCTACCCTCTGGGTCCTGAACGGCCAGAAGAACCCCGACGTCTACAAGGGCGCAGCCAAGTTCTTCACCTATCTCTCCAAGCCGGAAATCCAGGCCGACTGGCACCAGTTCACCGGCTACCTGCCGATCACCAATGCCGCTTACGAGTTCGGCCAGAAGCAGGGTTACTACGAAAAGAACCCGGGCTCCGACATCGCCATCAGGCAGATCACGCGCGGCACGCCGTCCGACAATTCCAAGGGCGTCCGCTTCGGCAACCTGACCCAGATCCGCGATCTGATCGACCAGCAGTTCGAAGCCGTCCTGTCCGGTTCCAAGACCGGCCAGCAGGCTCTCGACGACGCTGCCAAGGCCGGCAACGCCATCCTGCGCGAATTCGAAGCCGCAAACTCGAACTAAGCGTCTTTGTCGCCATCAAGCCCTCTCCGGATGAGCCGGGGAGGGCGTTTCCTTGGGTAGGCCCGCTATATGCAAACCAAACGCACCGTTTTTCACAGCCGCGTCCTGCCATATTTTCTGCTGGCGCCGCAGCTCGCCGTCACTCTTGTCTTTTTCCTTTGGCCGGCCGCGCAGGCGATCTGGCAATCCTTTCTCCGCCAGGACCCTTTCGGTCTCAGGAACACGTTCGTCTGGTTCCAGAATTATACCCGCCTTTTCAACGACCCCGATTATCTGAACTCGCTTGGGGTCACCTTCGTATTTTCCGTCGGGGTGACGGTCCTTTCCATGAGCCTGTCCCTGCTGTTCGCGGTTTGCGTAAGCCGCGTGTTGCGTTCGGCGCGTTTTTATACGACGCTGCTCGTCTGGCCCTATGCGGTGGCGCCTGCCGCCTCCGGCCTGCTGTGGTGGTTCATGTTCAATCCGAGCGTTGGCATCATTCCCTATCTGCTGACCTTCCTGGGCTATACCTGGAACCATCGCCTGCATCCGAACGATGCCATGGTGCTGATCATCATTGCCGCCGCCTGGAAGCAGATTTCCTATAATTTCCTGTTCTTCGTCGCTGGCCTGCAATCCGTGCCGCAGTCGCTGACGGAAGCGGCCGCCATCGATGGCGCCGGCCCCGTGAAGCGTTTCTGGACGGTGATCTTCCCGCTGCTTTCGCCGACGACCTTCTTCCTGGTGGTCATCAACATCACCTATGCGATGTTCGACACGTTCCCGATCGTTGACGCGACCACGTCGGGCGGCCCGTCCCAGTCGACCAACATCCTGGTCTATAAGGTCTATGCCGACGGTTTCATCGGCCTCAACCTCGGCCCCTCGGCGGCCCAGTCGGTTATCCTGATGCTCATCGTGGTCCTTCTGACCATCGTCCAGTTCCGCTGGATCGAGCGCAAAGTGCAATACTGAGGGCTTCCCGATGGTCGAAAACCGCCCCTTCCTGAATTTCCTCACCCATCTGGTGCTGATCGTCGGCGTGGCGCTCGTCGTCTTCCCGGTCTATCTCGCCTTCATCGCCTCGACCCGCGGTCCTTCGGACTTTCTGACCGGCGTTGTGCCGCTGACGCCCGGCAACGAGTTCTGGGCGAACTACAACTACCTGCTCGGCTCCGGGGAATCCACGGCCGGCGCGCCGCCCTTCCTGCTGATGCTGGCGAACAGCCTGGCCATGGCGTTCATGATCTCCATCGGCAAGATCGCGATCTCGATCGTCTCGGCCTTCGCGATCGTCTATTTCCGCTTTCCGTTCAGGGTGCTGGCCTTCTGGGTGATCTTCATGACGCTCATGCTGCCTGTGGAAGTGCGCATCCTGCCGACCTACAAGGTCGTCGCCGATCTGGGCATGCTGAATTCCTATCCCGGCCTCGTCATCCCGGTCATCGCGTCCGCGACCGCGACCTTCCTGTTCCGTCAGTTCTTCCTGACGGTGCCGGAGGAGATGATGGAAGCTGCCCGCGTCGATGGCGCCGGACCGCTGAAATTCTTCCGCGATATCCTGCTGCCGCTGTCGAGCACCAATATCGCGGCGCTTTTCATCATCATGTTCATCTATGGCTGGAATCAGTATCTTTGGCCGATGCTGATCACCACCGAGCCGCATTATTACACCGTCGTCATGGGCATCAAGCGTCTTGCTTCCGTGCTTGATGGCGACACACAGTGGAACCTCGTGATGGCCGGCGTCATACTGGCGGGCCTGCCGCCCGTGCTTGTCATCATCTTCATGCAGCGCCTGTTCGTCAAAGGCCTGGTCGAAACGGAGAAATAGCAATGGCTTCCATCGATGTCGAAAACGTCGGCAAGGTCTATACCGGTGGCGTCCGCGCCGTCACCGACATCAAGCTGAACATCGCCGATGGCGAGTTCATCGTGCTCGTCGGCCCGTCGGGCTGCGGCAAGTCCACGCTTCTGCGCATGATCGCCGGCCTGGAGACCATTTCCGAGGGCGAGGTGAAGATCGGCAGCCGCACTGTCAACAACGTCGAGCCGGCCGACCGCGACATCGCCATGGTGTTCCAGAACTATGCGCTCTATCCGCATATGACGGTCTACAACAATCTCGCCTACGGCCTGAAGAACCGCGGCACGCCGAAGTCCGAAATCGACGCCCGCGTCGCCGAAGCCGCCCGCATGCTGGAGATTACCCAGTATCTCGAACGCAAGCCGCGCGCCCTTTCCGGCGGTCAGCGCCAGCGCGTCGCCATGGGCCGAGCCATCGTCCGCAAGCCGGCCGCCTTCCTCTTCGACGAGCCGCTTTCGAACCTCGATGCGAAGCTGCGCGTTTCCATGCGCGGCGAGATCAAGCGCCTGCAGCGCCGCCTCGGCACCACGTCGATCTACGTCACCCACGACCAACTCGAAGCGATGACGCTCGCCGATCGCCTCGTCGTGCTGAACGGTGGCCAGATAGAGCAGATCGGTGCGCCGCTGGAAGTCTATCACGCGCCGGCCTCCACCTTCGTCGCGAGCTTCATCGGCTCGCCGGCCATGAACCTCGTCAGGGGCGAGATGCATGGCGACAGGCTGGCGATCGGACCGGCCATGATCGGCCTCAACGGTTTCGCCCCGACCTCCGGCGCCGTCACCGTCGGCGTCCGCGCCGAGGACCTGCGGATCGCGCGGGCTGACGAGGAGGCTCTGCCCTTCCGCCTCGAATATGCCGAGGAACTGGGTTCCCAGCGTCTCGTCCATGGCGCGATCGGCGATCAGCAGATCACGGCCGCCGTTTCGCCCGAGACGGAGCTTGCGCCCGAGATGCGCATCGCGGTCGATGCGAAGCGCCTGCATTTCTTCGCGGCCGATACCGGCAAGCGCCTGCCCGGCAGCGTACCGGCCCAGGCGAAGCTGGCGCCGGCCGAGCCGGTCGTCTGAATTGCCCTGCAATCCAGGCGGATCGTTAAGATTTTAGCATCGGTCTGAACGGCCGGCTTACGCTTTGCCGCTACTGTCCCCGGACCTGACAGCTTTAGGGGGCAACATGAGCTGGCATATTTTCGCTGCGACCGCCGCCGCGGTCGCCGTACGGTACAAGTCCTATGTGCCGGAGCGTCCTTCGGCAAAACCGTTCGTCGGTGCCTGTCCGCATTCGCTGGAAATGGCGCCGCTGCCGATCGAGCCGAGCTGGGTGATCGCCGGTGATCCGCAGGCGCGCGCCGCATCCCATTCCAAGGCCGAGGACGAATGCGCCGCGACCGGCGTCTGGGATTGCACTGCCGGCACCTTCCGCTGGTTCTTCGGTTGGGACGAGACGGTGGTGATCCTCGAAGGCGAAGTGCATGTAAAGGCTGAGGACGGCACGGAACGCACGCTCCGCTCCGGCGACGTCGCCTATTTCAGGGGCGGCACCTGGGCCACCTGGCAGATCGACAATTACGTCAAGAAGATCGCCTTCCTGCGCAAGCCCTTCCCGGCGCCGCTGGCCTTCCTTTACAAGCTGAAGGGCATGCTGCGGCCCAGGGCGCAGGTCGGCCTCGCCGGGTGATGCCGGATTGATTTCCGTTGCCTTCGGAAGCCCGCCGTCATAAATCAGGCGGGCACTTTCAAAGGGGCAGCAGTCATGGCGAAAATCCGCAAGGTCGCATTCCAGATGGACCATATCTCCGGCGTCAACATTGCCGGTGATTCCACCTTCGCCATGGCGCTGGAAGCGCAGGCGCGCGGCTTCGAACTCTTTCATTATACGCCCGACCGTCTGACCATGCGCGACGGCAGGATCTTTGCCGCCGTCGAGCCGCTCCAGGTGCGCGATATCAAGGGTGACCACTTCACGCTTGGGGAGAAGGAGCGTGTCGATCTCTCGGTGATGGATGTCATCCATTTGCGTCAGGACCCGCCCTTCGACATGGGGTACATCACGTCGACGCATCTGCTGGAACGTATCCATCCGAAGACGCTGGTGGTGAACGACCCGGCCTGGGTGCGCAACTCGCCGGAGAAGATCTTCGTCACCGAGTTCGCCGACCTCATGCCGGCAACGCTGATTTCCCGCGATCCAACGGAAATCGCCCGTTTCCGGGAGGAGATGGGCGACATCATCCTGAAGCCGCTCTACGGCAACGGAGGCGCGGGTGTCTTCCATTCGGCGCGCGACGACCGCAACTTCACGTCCCTCCTGGAAATGTTCGGCCAGATGTATCGCGGCGAACCCTATATCGCCCAGGCCTATCTGCCGGCGGTGCGTCAGGGCGACAAGCGTATCCTGCTTGTGGACGGCGAGCCGGTCGGCGCCATCAACCGCGTCCCCGCCGAGCATGACAGCCGCTCCAACATGCATGTCGGCGGCCGGGCCGAGCCGACCGGGATCACGCCGCGCGAGAAGGAAATCTGCGGCCGCATCGGCCCGGCCTTGCGCGAACGCGGCTTCCTTTTCGTCGGCATCGATGTGATCGGCGATTACATGACCGAGATCAACGTCACGTCCCCGACGGGTATCCGCGAGGTGAAGAAATTCGGCGGCGCCGATGTCGCAAGTCTTCTCTGGGATGCAATCGAAGCCAGGCGTGTCTGAAAAGTATTTCCGGCACAAAACCTGGAACGGTTTTCCGTCAGCAGCGGCCGTTCCACGATTCCGGAGAAAATTGATCCGACCGTGTTTCGGGTACGGATTGCCTTTGTTCCGCCGATACAACCTTGCGCAACCTGATTGCAGCAAAGACGCGAAGTTGTTCGATTAATGTTCTTGTTTTATTCTAGATTCCATGCCAGATTGCAATCGTTGGCGCGGAAAGCGTGTATCGCTGCCGCTCCGGAGACGGGCTTGGGGGCAGGTTCACATGGTCGCGCGTGTCGGCACGGTTGCATTTCAGGGCATTGAAGGGGTTCCGGTCGATGTGCAGGTCATGGTCGGCCCGGGCAAGATGAACATGCACATCGTCGGCCTGCCGGACAAGGCGGTGGCCGAAAGCCGCGAGCGGGTACAGGCGGCGCTGCATGCATCCGGGCTTGCCATGCCGTCCAAGAAGGTGACGGTCAATCTGGCGCCTGCCGATCTGCCCAAGGAAGGCTCGCATTTCGACCTCCCGATCGCGCTGGGGCTCATGGCGGCGCTGGGCGCCATTCCGGCCGACGCCCTGACCGATTACGTGGTCATCGGCGAGCTGAACCTCGATGGAACGCTGGCGCCCGTGGCAGGCGCGCTTCCCGCCGCGATCGGCGCCAATACATTGGGCAAGGGCCTGATCTGCCCGGCCGACAGCGGTGCGGAAGCAGCCTGGGCCGGTGCTGATATCGACATCGTCGCACCGCGCAGCCTGATCGCGCTTGCCAACCATTTCCGCGGCACGCAGGTCATCTCGCGGCCGCAGCCGGCGATCCGCGCAGCACCCGCCAATCTGCCCGATCTTGCCGATATCAAGGGCCAGGAAAGCGCCAAGCGGGCGCTGGAAGTCGCGGCCGCCGGCGGGCACAATCTCCTGATGGTCGGCCCGCCCGGTTCGGGAAAATCCATGCTGGCGGCGCGCCTGCCTTCCATCCTGCCGCCATTGTCCGCCGCCGAGCTGCTTGAAGTCTCGATGATCCATTCGATCGCCGGACAGCTTTCCGGCGGCAAGCTCTCCGACCGCAGACCCTATCGCACGCCGCATCATTCCGCCACCATGGCGGCGCTGGTGGGTGGTGGTCTGCGCGCCAAGCCGGGCGAGGCGTCGCTCGCCCATCACGGCGTGCTGTTCCTCGACGAATTTCCGGAGTTCTCGCCGCAGGTGCTCGATGCGCTCCGCCAGCCGCTGGAAACCGGCGAATGTATCATCGCCCGCGCCAACCACCGGGTTTCCTACCCGGCGAGCATCCAGCTCGTCGCAGCCATGAACCCCTGCCGCTGCGGCATGGCGGGCGAGCCGGGCCATTCTTGCGCCCGCGGCCCGCGTTGCGCTGTCGATTACCAAGCGCGGATTTCCGGTCCGCTGATGGATCGTATCGATATCCGCGTCGACGTGCCGGCGGTCTCGGCGACGGATCTTATCCGCCCCATGCCGGCGGAGAAAAGCGCCGACGTCGCAAAACGCGTGGCAGCTGCCCGCGAACGCCAGCGCGAGCGCTTCGAGCACGCCGGCGCGCGGGGCATCCTCACCAATGCCCGCTGCTCGACGTCGCTGATCGAGAAATTCGCCGAGCCGGACCCCAATGGCCTGCAATTGCTGCGCGATGCGGCGGAGAAGCTGAAATTCTCTGCCCGCGGCTATCACCGCGTACTGAAGGTGGCACGCACGCTGGCCGACCTCGACGGCAAGGACACGGTCGGTCGCATCCACCTGGCCGAAGCGATCTCCTACCGCATGGCCGGCGAGAGGCTGGCGACGGCGGCGGCATGAAAATGGGAGTGAGCAGTGATGAGTCGGTAGTGAGTAGTAGGTAGTAGTTAGTTGAAAGTTGCGGACGTTCGCGTGTCGTCGTTTTCCTACTCACTACTCACTACTCACTACTCACTACTCACTACTCACTACTCACTACTCACTACTCACTAATCACTAATTCCCCAGTCCCTCGAACAACGCCGTCGAAAGATAGCGTTCGGCGAAGGAGGGGATGATGACGACGAGGTTCTTGCCGGCGTTCTCTCCGCGGCTGCCGACCTTTACCGCGGCGACGAGCGCGGCACCGGAAGAAATGCCGACCGGCACGCCTTCGAGCCTCGCGACGAGGCGAGCCATCTCCAGCGCCTCCGCGCTGCTGACGGTGACGATCTCGTCATAGATGTGGGTGTCGAGGATCTTTGGCGCAAAGCCGGCGCCGATCCCCTGGATCTTGTGCGGGCCAGGTTGCCCGCCGGAAAGCACCGGCGATTCTTCGGGCTCGACGGCGATCACCTTGAGATCCGGGTTGCGGCCCTTCAGCACTTGGCCGGCGCCGGTGATCGTGCCGCCCGTGCCGATGCCGGCGACGAAGATGTCCACCTTGCCGTCCGTGTCGTTCCAGATTTCCTCGGCCGTCGTCCTGCGGTGGATTTCCGGGTTCGCGGGATTTTCGAATTGTTGCGGAATGACGGCATCGGGGAGCGAGGCGGCAAGCTCTTCGGCTTTGGCGATCGCTCCCTTCATGCCTTTCGCACCTTCGGTCAGTTCCAGCTCGGCGCCGAGCAGTGCCAGCATCTTGCGCCGTTCGATCGACATGGTTTCCGGCATGGTGAGGATCAGCCGGTAGCCCTTGGCGGCGGCCGTGAAGGCAAGCGCGATGCCCGTGTTGCCGGAGGTCGGCTCGACCAGCACCGTCTTGCCGGGCGTGATCCTCCCTTCGGCCTCCAGACTTTCGATCATCGCCACGCCGATACGGTCCTTGACGGAAGCGATCGGGTTGAAGAATTCGAGCTTGGCGAGAAGATTGGCCTTGACGCCTTTCTCCTTCGCGAGCTTGTCCAGCCGCACGATCGGGGTGTCGCCGATCGTTTCGGTGATGGAGGCATAGATCCGGCCGCGGCCCGGCTTGTTCGACATGAGTTTTCTCCCGACACGTCATTCCGATATCGGAAGATATGTCCAAAGGCTGCCGGAGACCAGCCGGCATTGATCTGCCAGCGGCTGATGGCGGAGAAAAATGATCCGGAAAGCGAGGTGGCCGCAGCGGACTTTTGCCCGCCGGAAAACGAGTTGGAAGATCCTGCGGAAATATGGGTCGGCGACCATTGAAAAAGCGCCGGGCGGCGGCACTTTATTTTCCGAGATCGCGGCCCCCGATATGCTCCGCGGTCGACTTCGAAGGGATGGACCCATGTCTGACAGTACTGCCAAGAACCGCAAGCTTGCACCGCTCGCCACGCCTTCCGATCTCGGGACGAACGCGGTGAAGGATATTGCAGCCGCATTGACGGCGCTGCTCGCCGATGTTTTCTCGCTTTATCTCAAGACCAAGAATTTCCACTGGCACATGTCTGGTCCGCATTTCCGGGACTATCACCTGCTCCTCGACGAGCAGTCGGAGCAGATTTTCGCCATGACGGACGATCTGGCGGAACGGGCCCGCAAGATCGGCGGCACCACCTTGCGCTCGATCGGCCACATCGGTCGGCTGCAGCGCATCCCCGACAACGATGCGGATTTCGTGACGCCGGAAGACATGCTGGCGGAGCTCAGGGAAGACAACAAGCAGCTCATCTCCCTGATGCGGGAAACGCACGATCTCTGCGACGAGCATAACGACGTCGCGACCGCCAGTCTGATCGAGAACTGGATCGACGAGGCCGAGCGCCGCACCTGGTTCCTGTTCGAGATCACCCGCCGCGAGAAGTAAGGGATCGCAGGCGCGGCGGGCCGGCTTACACGCCCGTCGAGCCGAAGCCTCCGTCCCCGCGCGCGGTCGCCGTCGCTTGAGCGATCTCGGCGACCCGCACCTGCGTCACCGGCGCCACGATCACCTGGGCGATCCGCATGCCGCGGGTGATGACGAAATCCTCGTCGCCGAGATTGACGAGCAATACCTTCACCTCGCCGCGATAGTCGCTGTCGATCGTGCCCGGCGTGTTGAGGCAGGTGATGCCGTGCTTGAAGGCGAGACCGGAGCGGGGCCGCACCTGCGCTTCGAAACCATCCGGAATCTCGAAGATGAAGCCGGTCGGCACCAGCGCCCGCTTGCCGGACGCGATCGTCAGCGGCGCGTCCTCTGGCACGGCGGCGCGCAGGTCCATGCCGGCAGCGCCTGCGGTTTCATAGGAAGGCAGGTCAAGGCCCGTTCCATGTGGCAGGCGGATCAGATTGAGCATGGGGCCGATGACGTCGCGCATGGGAACTCCTTCGTTTGCCGGGTCAATTGCATATTGGGCCTTGAGTCGCTAGATACGCGGCAACTCGAAGGATTCTGAAAAAATGCCCGAAACCATTGCCGAGGCGGTCGCCCGCCGTCGCACATTCGCGATCATTGCCCATCCGGACGCGGGCAAGACGACGCTCACCGAAAAGCTGCTCCTGTTCGGCGGAGCGATCCAGCTCGCCGGTGAGGTCAAGGCGAAGAAAGACCGCATCCAGACCCGTTCCGACTGGATGAAGATCGAGCGTGAACGCGGCATCTCGGTCGTCACCTCGGTCATGACCTTCGAATATGACGGCAATGTTTTCAACATTCTCGATACGCCCGGTCACGAGGATTTCGCCGACGACACCTATCGCACGCTGACGGCGGTGGATGCCGCCGTCATGGTCATCGACGCTGCGAAAGGTATCGAGCCGCGGACCCTTAAACTCTTCGAAGTCTGCCGCATGCGCGACATCCCGATCATCACCTTCGTCAACAAGATGGACCGTGAAAGCCGCGATCCCTTTGAAATCCTGGACGAAGTCGAAGAGAAACTGGCGCTGGACACGGCTCCGGTCACCTGGCCGATCGGCCGCTCGAAAACCTTCTGCGGTTCCTATCATCTGGCCGACAACACGGTGCGGGGCTCCGACAAGGAAGTCAACGTGACGCCGGTCAATGGCCCGCAGAGCGTGGCGGATCGCCTGCCGGAAAACGAGCGCGCCGCCTTTATCGAGGAGACCGAGCTTGCGATCGAGGCCTGCCGGCCTTTCGACAGGCAGTCTTTCCTGGAAGGTCACATGACGCCGGTGTTCTTCGGCTCGGCGCTGCGCAATTTCGGCGTCCGCGATTTGATCGATGCGCTTGGCGAATTCGCGCCGCCGCCGCGAGACCAGATTGCCGACCTCCGCAAGGTTCATGCGGACGAGGATCGGATGACCGCCTTCGTCTTCAAGATCCAGGCGAACATGGACCCGAACCATCGCGACCGCATCGCTTTTGCGCGCATCTGCTCGGGCAAGCTGGAGCGCGGCATGAAGGCGCGCCTGTCGCGCACCGGCAAGCAACTGGGGCTGACGGCGCCGCAATTCTTCTTCGCCTCGCAGCGCCAGCTGGCCGATACGGCCTATGCGGGCGATGTCGTCGGTATCCCGAACCACGGCACACTGAGGATCGGCGATACGCTGACCGAGGGCGAGCCGCTGGTCTTCCAGGGCGTGCCGAACTTCTCGCCGGAGATCCTGCGCCGCGTGCGGCTGGAGGATGCGATGAAGGCGAAGAAGCTGAAGGAGGCTCTGCAGCAGATGGCGGAAGAGGGCGTCGTGCAGCTCTTCTCGCCGGAAGACGGCTCGCCGGCCATCGTCGGCGTCGTCGGCGCGTTGCAGCTCGACGTCTTGAAGGAACGGCTTTCTGCCGAATATACGCTGCCGGTCTCGTTCGAAATGTCGCGCTTCTCCGTCTGCCGTTGGGTCTCGGCGGATAACCCTGCCGATCTTGAAAAATTCCTCACCGCCAAACGCGGGGATATCGCCCGCGACCTCGACGGTGATCCGGTTTTCCTGGCGCAGGATGCATTTTCGCTGCGCTACGAGGCGGAGCGTTACCCGACGATCAAGATGGTTGCGATCAAGGAATATCACGTCGCGAAGGCGGCGTGATGGGATCGCAGGACCTCAGTCGAACTTGACCGCCGTCGTATTCCCGCCGCAGACGAGCACACAGACCTTTTCGTCCGGGCCGGGCACGTATTGGCCGGAAAGCAGCGCCGCGAAGGCGGCAGCCCCGCCGGGTTCGGCGACGATGCGCGCACCGGCCCAGAGCGCTTTCTGTGCGGCGAGGATTTGGTCGTCCGTCACCAGCACCGGCGGCTCGACATAGTTCTGCGCCAGCGGAAACATCAACTGGCCGACCTGTTTCGGTGCGAGCGAATCCGCAGCGATGCCGCCGGCCGGGGCATCGACCGGCTTGCCGGCTTTGAAGGCTTCGTAAAGCGTCGGCGCGCCATCGGATTCCACCGCGACGATCTTCACCCGGCCGCGGAACCAGCCGGCGATGCCGCCGATCAGTCCGCCGCCGCCGACGGCCACCAGCAGCGTCGTCATGTCGGGCAAATCGTCCTCGATCTCCTTGCCGAGCGTGCCTTGGCCGATGAGCGTTTCCACCTGGTCATAGGCGTGGACGGCAAGCGCGCCGCTTGTCGCCACATAGGTCTCGCTTGCCGCCAGCGCATCCGCATAACGGTCACCGCCGATCACCAGATCGGCACCGTAGGAGCGGATGCGTTCGGCTTTGGCGGGGGAGGTGACGCTAGGCACGAAGATCTTCGCCGGCACGCCGAGCCGCATCGCCGCATAGGCGACCGCAGCGCCGTGATTGCCGCCGGATGCCGCCACCACGCCTGCCTTGGGAACATCGCGGGTCAATAGATTGGTAAAGGCGCCGCGCGCTTTGAACGAGCCGGAATGCTGCAGGAGTTCGAGCTTCAGGTCGACGGGCAAGGCAGTAGCGCCAAAGTCGCGCATGTCGGCCCGCATCACCGGCGTTTGACGGATATGCGGGCGAATCAGCTTTTCCGTTTCGGCGATACGTTCTGGCGTGACAAGTTCGGTGGACATGGCAGCTTCCTTTGGATTGACAATAATTCGTTACTTAGCAAAATAACGAAATGCAAGACATCGACATCCTGAAGGCCTTGGCCAACGACCGCCGCCTCGCCATTCTCGAATGGCTGAAGCGGCCGCGCGACCATTTCCGGCCGCAGGTCGATGGCGACCTGGAGGAGGACGGCGTCTGCGCCGTGCTGATCGCCGAAAAGCTGAACATCACCCCCGCAACATTGAGCGAGCATATGCGCATTCTGGTGCAGACGGAACTGGTTCATGCCAAACGCATCAAACAATGGATTTTCTACAAGCGCAACGAGGAGCGGATCGCCGGGCTGAAGCAAGGCCTGTTCGCGAACCTGTAGCCGGCCTAAAAACCTCCCAGCCGCTCGCCCAGAAAATCCACGACGGCGCGCACGGCCGGTAGCTGCCCCCGCCGATGGGGCATCAGGATCGTGGTGGTGATGCTGCCGGCCGTCCACTCCGGCAACAGGCGCACGAGCCTGCCTTCGACGAGTTCTCCACGGCAGACGGAAGTGGGCAGGCAGGTCACGCCGAGCCCTGCCAGCGCCGCCTTCATCATCACCATCGGTTCGTCGGCGGCGATCACCGGCTGCGGCGCGGCCAGGACCTCGTCTCCCTCTTCCGAAACGAGCCGCCAGGGATCGCCGGCGAAATTGATCGCGACGGCCTTGTGCTCCGCAAGATCCTCCGGCCGACGTGGCTTGCCATGTGCATGCACATAGTCCGGCGATGCCACGACGTAAAAGGGATGCGTGGCGAGCTTCTTCTGCAGCAGCGTCGAATCCGGCAATGGCGCCTGATGACTGCGCAGCGCGATGTCGAATCCCTCCTGCACGAGATCGACGAACCGGTCGCTGACATGCAGCGAGAGCCTGAGTTTCGGATAAAGTGAGGAAAGCTCGGCAAGGTGATCGGCGAGCATGAATTGCGCGGTGGGTACGGCCGCCGTCATCCGCACCGTGCCGCTCGGTTCGCCGAGATGGGTGCGGACGATTGCCTCGGCCATTTCCGCTTCGATGACCGAGGCCCGGGCATGCCGGAAAAAATCACGGCCGAGTTCTGTCAGCGAAAAGCTGCGCGAGGTGCGCTGGATCAGCCGTACACCGAGCCGGTCCTCCAGCTCCGCCACGCGCTTGCTGACGGTGGATTTCGGCACGCCGAGCCGCCGCCCGGCAGCGGAAAACCCGCCATGCTCCACCGCCTGGACGAAGAAATGCAGGTCGTTGAGGTTCAGTGGCGCAGCCATGAGATCTTCCAGATTTGTGAACTTTGAGGTGCAAACTAGATGTCTACCACGCCATCGTCCACAAATTCATATTCTTTGCACCAGAAAGGTTCAATTCCAAAGGAGTGAAGATATGACACCGATCCTGTTTTATGGCGTGCCGGAAGGATGTTCGTTCGGCTCGATCGTGGCGCTCGAATGGACGGGCGCGCCCTATCGTCTCTGCCGCGTCGATATGCCAGGCACGGTTTCGAGCGCTGCCTACAAGCCGGTCAATCCGGTCGGCGAAACGCCGTCGCTGATGCTGCCGGATGGCCGGGTGATGAGCGAGAGTATGGCGATCCTCAATCACATTGCCGCCCGTTCTCTCGAAAAGGGCTTCGGCTTCGATCAGAGGTCGGAAACGTTCGACAGGCTCAACCAGATGCTGGCCTTTCTGAACACCGGCTTTTTCAACGCATTCGTTCCGCTCTGGTATACGGTCGAGCACGATCCGGAACCGCAGGCGAAGGAAGCGCTCCGGGCCTATGGCATCGCCAAGGTCGAGAAGGCGCATGCCCACCTCGAAAAACTGCTCGACGGGCGCAAATGGCTGCTCGGCGAGGAGAAGAGCTTGGCCGACGCCTATTTCGCCGGCATTGCCCGCTGGAACGACTTCCATAAGGTCGTCGACCGCAGGCAATTCCCCGCCCTCAACGCACTTTACGAACGTCTGCAGGAAGATCCCGCGGTGCGCTTCGCCTGGGCGATCGAACACGAGGAAGAGGCGAAGACGACCGGCCAGTTCCTCGGCCATGTGAGCCTGGAAGAGGCGCTTGCCGAGGTCAGTCAGGCCGCCTGAGCGTAAACGAGATATTCATAAAATATTTCGCCATGCCATAGTAGGCCCCAATCCCGGGCAGCGCCTCGCTGGTTTGTTCCCCGCGTCTCGACCATGCTCAACTCGGAGGTTTTGATGGTACGTGAAAACGAAATCCGCGAAAACGAAGTGGCCGTGACACCGCCGGAGCCGAACGATGCGGGGCTCACCTTCATCGGCCGCATCTCGACGCCCTGGACCTCGCGTCTGGAGACGCCGCGCCAGGGCCGCCACGACGGTCCCGTCTGCCGCATCGAGATCTACGAGCCCTGGATCGCCGCGCTCGCGGGCGTCGAGGTCTTCGAGCGCCTGGAAATCCTCTACTGGCTGCATGAGTCGCGCCGCGATCTCGTGCTGCAGAGCCCGGCAAGCAACGGCAAAGTGCACGGCACGTTCTCGCTCCGCACGCCGGTGCGTCCCAATCCGATCGGCACGTCGATCGTTCTGCTGGAAGCGGTCGAAGGCAATGTGCTTCTGGTCCGGGGGCTCGATTGCCTCGACGGCACGCCGCTTCTCGACCTGAAGCCGGACCGCACGCTCTTCAAGCCGATCGCCCCGCCGCAGGCCAGCGATTTCCAGACGGACGAGGGCGCTCCGACTGCACATTATTGCCAGAAGGCGTGACGGAAGGTCATTCACCGCCTCGTTGGTGATCGACGAGGTGACCGCAATCGCGGCCGTTATATTTTCCAGGATATTCGGTTCAAGCCGCGGTGAGATCGTCGAGGAAATCGTTGCACCAGCGGGTCACGTCATATTCGAGAAGGTGCTCCATCATGCGGCCCCAGCGTTCCTTGCGCTCTTCGATAGGCATGTTGATACCCCGCGCGATCGCGTTGGCCGTGCCTTCGATGTCGTAAGGGTTGACCAGCAACGCCCCGCGCAATTCCCGGGCCGCACCCGCAAAGCGTGACAGAACCAGCACGCCGGGGTTTTCCGGGTCCTGGGCGGCGACATATTCCTTGGCGACGAGGTTCATGCCGTCGCGGAGCGGCGTCACCAGCCCGATCCGCGCCAGCCGGTAGAGGCCGGCGAGCACCGGCCGGCCGATCGACCGGTTGATGTAGCGGATCGGCACCCAGTCGACCGTGCCGATCGCGCCGTTCACGCGGCCGGCCTGCTCGGCCACCATCCGCTGCATCTGCTCGTATTCCGGCACTTCGGAGCGGGATTTCGGGGTGATCTGCAGATAGGTGACGCGGTTGTGATGCCCGGGGTTGGACTTGATGAAGTGCTCAAAAGCATCGATCCGCTGGGTGATGCCCTTGGAATAATCAAGCCGATCGACACCGATGATCAGGTCGCGGCCCTCGACGCTCTGGCGCGCCTTCCGCACGATCGCGTTGGTGGTGGCCTTGCGGGCGAATTCGGCAAAGGCCGCGGTCTCGATGCCGATCGAGTAGAAGCCGCCTTTGAAGGTGCGGCCGTAGGAGGTGAACTTGCCCTCGCTGAGCCGCTCACCGATTCCTTCGCGCACCAGCCCGCCGCCGAAATTGTCGAGATCGTGATCCGTCTGGAAGCCGACGAGATCGTAATGCGACAACCCGCGCATGATCTCCTCGTGGACCGGCATGGTGAAGAGCACGTCGGCCGGCGGCCAGGGGATATGCAGGAAAAAGCCGATGCGGTTCTTCAGGCCCATCTGGCGCAGTTCCGCCGCGAGCGGAATGAGGTGGTAGTCATGCACCCAGATGATGTCGTCCTCTTCGAGAAGCGGCGCCAGCCGATGCGCGAAGAAACGATTGACGCGGAAATACCCGGCCATCTCCTTGCGCCCGTATTCGGCGAGATCCAGCCGGTAGTGACAGATCGGCCAGAGTACCCGGTTGGCGAAGCCGTGGTAATATTCCTCGACGTCCGTCTTGGTGAGATCGGTCAAGGCATAGGTGATGTTGCCGTGCTGCTGCATGCTGAGAGGCGCCGGCTCTCCCGCTCCGCTCGACTTGCCGGACCAGCCCATCCAGATGCCGCCGCGCTCCCCGAGTGCCGCCTGCAGTGCGACTGCCAGGCCTCCGGCAGGCGCATCACCGCTTTTTTGCGGCAGGGTGACACGGTTCGAAACGACCACAAGACGGCTCAAGTTCTTTCCTTTCGGTTCATGCGGAGGGGTTGCCGGTGCCGGCGAGCGCCGCGATGGCGGCGCGCAAGGCATGGGCCGAAGGAAGGGTGAACTTGGCCTCCGTCTCCGCCTCGGTTTCGGCGATGCGGACCGAATGCCCGCCAAGCTCGTTTGCCGCACGGAACATTGCTTCGTCGGTCACGTCGTCGCCGATCGCGACCGGCTTGCGGCCCTTGAACGGCGGCTCGTCCATAAAGGCTTTGAGGGCATGACCCTTGCTGGCCCATGCGGGGCGGATTTCGGCGACCATCTTGCCGCGCTGAAGCGTGAAGTCCGGCCCAGCCATGTCGAGATAGCGGGGCATGGCCGCCTCGATCGCCTCGCGTTGCTCAGGCGCCTGCCGGTAATGTGCAGCGACGGCCGAGCCCTTGTCTTCGATCAGGACCCCCGGCCACGCTTTCGCCTCCTCGGCGAGCGAAATCTTCAGTCCTTCGAACGCCTTCCCGGCTTCGATACGGCTGACCGCGCCGGAGGGGCCGCGCCGTTCGGACCCGTGCAGGCCGGCCAGCGGAAATTCGTACGGCACGAACAGCTGATCGGCATAGGCAAGCGCCCGACCGGTCACCAGCGCGAGCGCACCGCCGAGCCGCAGGGAAAGACGATGCAGGTTTTCGGGCAGATCCGATGGAACCACGATCCCGTCAGGGGTGTCGGCAAGGTCGATCAATGTGCCGTCGATATCGAGAAACAGGGCCCAATGCCGGGGTTGCAGCGTAAGCCTGGAGAGGACTTCCTCGGCGGATCGGGCAGAAGCCTGCTCGTCCTCTTTTGGGTTTTCCTGGTACGACATGCGCCTAATTTAGGCCATAAATCCGCGCGGACAACCTCGAAAAGTCACATCCTGTTGCAAAAAGTGATAGGTGCTTTGGCAAGAAACGGTCATCAAGGCCGAGGTGTGTCTGCAGTCAAGCAATTGGAAAACAAGAAATTTTCGTGAGAGAGACGGAAGATCCACGCGCTCACTTCAGTTTGGAAACGATGAGAGCGGCAAGACGCTCGGCCACTTCATCCTTGCCGAGGTCCGGCCATTCGTCGATCCCTTTGGCGCTGATGATCTTCACCCGGTTGCGGGTGCCGCCCATGATGCCGGTTTCGGGCGAGACGTCGTTGGCGACGATCATGTCCGCCCCCTTGCGTTCCAGTTTCGAGCGGCCGTTCTTCTCGATGTCCTGGGTCTCTGCGGCAAACCCCACCACCAGCTTCGGCCGTTTTTCGTGATGGCCGACGGTCTTCAAGATGTCCGGGTTTTCGGCAAGCTGCAGCGGCGGCGGCGCCTCGCCCGGCTGTTTCTTGATCTTCTGGTCGGCGGAACTGGCGACGCGCCAGTCGGCGACGGCCGCCACCATGACGGCGATATCGGCCGGCAGTCGGGAGACGACCGCGTCGAGCATTTCCTCGGCCCTTTCCACATGCACGGTCTTCACGCCGGCCGGATCGGGGATCGTCACCGGACCGGAAACGAGCGTCACATCCGCGCCGAGTTTCGCGAGCGCCGCCGCGATCGCATGGCCCTGCCGGCCGGAGGAACGGTTGGCGATGTAGCGCACCGGGTCGATAGGCTCGTGCGTCGGGCCGGAGGTGACGATCGCCGTCCTGCCGGCGAGCGGCTTTGGCGCGCCATCGAGCAGATTGACGACCGCCGCGACGATCTCCAGCGGTTCGGCCATGCGACCCAGGCCTGCCTCGTTGCTTTCGGCCATCTCGCCCGCCATCGGGCCGATGAAATTTATGCCGTCGCCCTTCAATGTCTCGACATTGCGTTTGGTGGCAGGTGCCGCCCACATCTTCGGGTTCATCGCCGGAGCCACCAGAGCCGGCCGGTCGGTGGCGAGCAGCACGGCGCTGGCAAGATCGTCGGCGAGCCCATGCGCCATCTTCGCCATCAGGTCGGCGCTGGCCGGTGCGACGACAACGAGATCGGTGTCGCGGGCAAGCCGGATATGCCCGACATCCTGCTCGTCCTCGCGGGAAAAGAGGTCGATATAGACGTGGCTGGCGGAAAGCGCGCCGACAGCGAGCGGCGTGATGAATTCCTGCGCCGCAGCCGTCATGACGGGCCGCACGGAGGCGCCGCGCTCTCGAAGCCGGCGGATGAGATCGAGGCTCTTATAAGCCGCGATGCCGCCGGAAATGATCAGAAGGATGCGCTTGCCCGAAAGTTCCATGCCTTTACCCGCAGTCAGAGTGGCCAGAGGCTAAGCCTTTGGCAATTGAAGATCAATAATCGGTAACGCTCCATCCCGGCTTGCGCGGATTTGTCGACTGCGCTACTCCTGTTTGCGGCCGGATGCGGCCAGCCGCCCGCGGGCTTTGAAGCCATGGTGAACGCATCCCAACCGCCTCTCATCCTTTGCCGATCCGGCCGATGATGACGAACGGATCAGCAATGTGGGCTCTGATCTTGCCGTTCGTCCGTTGAAAGGATGATGAGATGCGCGATTTCCGCGATGCAAAACTGATGGCGAAAAGCCTGCGCGAGGCACTTGCCGAGCGTAAGATTGAGCTTACCCATAGCCAGGCCCTGGAACTGGTGGCAAGCCAGTTCGGGTACGACAACTGGAATGTTCTTGCCGCAAGGATCGATGCGGCAGAACCACGACAAAAGAAGCCGGATGCGGTTTCCATCCAGCCGGCAATCCCGGTCTTCCGGATATTTTCCGTCGACAAGGCGATGGAATTCTATTGCGATTTCCTGGGCTTCGAACTCGATTGGGAACACCGTTTCGGCGAGAATTTCCCGCTCTATTGCCAGGTGTCGCGCAGCGGCATGCTGATGCACCTTTCCGAACATGCAGGCGACGCCTCGCCGGGTGCGAAGGTCTTCGTGCCCATGCAGGGCATCCGTGCTTTCCATGCCGAGCTGATTGCGAAGGACTACCGGTATATGAAGCCCGGTCTGGAACAGGCGCCCTGGGGTCTGGAAGTGACGGTCACCGATCCCTTCAGCAACCGGATTGCCTTCTGCGAGCGGGAGATCAAGCAGGAGACTTGATCAGACCAGTCCCATCAGGTTGAGCGCGATCGGCGAGCGCTGCGCCTTCAGCATGGCGAGCCCCAGCCGGGCGATCAGCGGTGGCCCTTCGATCGGCCGAAAGACGACGCCTTCGATCGCGAGCTTCGCGATCGAAGCGGGCACGATGGAAACGCCAAGGTCTGCCGCCACGAGGTTGACGACGGAGGGGATCTGCGGTGCTTCCTGTGTCACGACCAGTTCGAAACCCGCGTCGCGGCAGCCGCGCACGATATCGTCGTAGAGGCTGAGCCCCACCGTGCGGGGGAAGAGAATGAAAGGCTCGCCTGCCAGCGCCGAAAGCGGAACCCGGCTGCGCTTTGCGAGCGGGTGATGGGCCGGCAGGGCGATCAGCATCGGTTCGTCCGGCAGTCGTTTCAGCCGCACCTCCTTGGGGTCCTCCAGGCCGGGACGGATAAACGCGGCGTCGAGTTCGCCGCGGACCAGCTTTTCCATCAGCCAGTTGCTGTTCATCTCGCTGAGCGCCAGAGCCACGTCCGGCCACTGGCTGCGGAAGCGGCGGATCGCGCCCGTCACCAGCGGATTGAAGGCGGCGGAAGCCGTGAAGCCGAGGGCCAGCCGGCCCGTCTCGCCGCGCGCGGCCCGCTGGGCTGCGAGTATGGCATTGTCGGCGGCCGCCAGCGAAGCTTTCGCTTCGACAAGAAAGGCCGTGCCGGCCGCCGTCAGCTCGGCCCCATGCGGCACGCGATGGAACAGGATCGCGCCGATCTCCATTTCGAGAACACGGATCTGTTGGCTGAGCGGCGGCTGCCCTATGCCGAGCCTGGCCGCCGCCCGGGTGAAATTGCCTTCTTCGGCCACTGCCAGGAAATATCGGATATGTCTCAGCTCCATCTGCAAAACCTATGGAGATTGCCTCTTCCATATATTGGACAAATCACGCCGCGCTGGCTACCTGTTTCGTAACGAAAGGTTTTTCCACCATGCCGCGTGCCGCCGATCTCCAGGCAGATATCCCTGCGTCTCCCGATATCCATGTCGTCAAACAGGCATCCGAGGAGAGGGAAAAGCAGTTCCTGGTGCGCGGCACGGCGGCCTATCGCCGCGCCAGCCTGGCCTTATTCATGTCCGGCTTCGCCACTTTCGCGCTGCTCTATTGCGTGCAGCCGCTCATGCCGGTCTTTTCCGAGGATTTCGGGGTCAGCCCGGCCGCAAGTTCCCTGTCGCTCTCGCTGTCTACGGGCTTTCTGGCCTTCGCGATCTTCTGTGCGGCACCCGTTGCGGAGCGTTTCGGCCGCCGCAGCCTGATGTTCGCGTCACTGCTCGGCGCCTCGCTCTGCACGATCGCCTGTGCCCTCGTGCCGGACTGGAACGCGCTTCTGGTCATCCGCGCGCTCGAAGGTTTTTTGCTGGGCGGCGTGCCGGCCGTCGCAATGGCCTATCTGTCGGAGGAGATCGATCCGAAGGGGCTCGGCGCTTCGATGGGGCTCTATATCGCCGGCAATGCCTTCGGCGGCATGGCGGGCCGCGTGTTCACCGGCATGCTGGCCGAGTATTTTTCATGGCGGCTGGCGCTCGGTGGAATCGGCGTCATGGGCATTGCCGCGGCCATCGGTTTCCTGATCCTCCTGCCGCCGTCGCGAAATTTCACACCCCGTAAATCGGACATGCGTTATCACGCCGATGCTTGGCTCGGGCATCTGAAGAACCCGGCGCTCGCCCTGCTTTTCGCCATCGGTTTCCTGATGATGGGCGCCTTCGTGACCATCTATAATTACGCCGGTTTCCGGCTGGTCGCGGCACCCTATAACCTCGACCAGACCGAGCTCGGCCTGATCTTCACGGTCTACCTCTTCGGCATCGCCGCCTCCTGGGCGGCGGGTCTGCTCGGCGACCGCTTCGGCCATTTCCTGGTCATGCCGGTGGGCATCCTGATCGCCATCGCCGGTGTCGCGATAACGCTCGCCGCGCCGCTCTGGGCGATCATCCTCGGCATCGTGCTCCTGACCTCCGGCTTCTTCATGGCCCATTCGGTCGCGAGCGCTTTGGTCGGCCGGCTGGCGCGCGGCACCAAAGGCCATGCCTCCTCGCTCTATCTGCTCGGCTATTATCTCGGCTCCAGCGTGGCGGGCTCGCTCGGCGGGCATTTCTGGAGTGCCGACGGCTGGTGGGCGGTCGCGGCCTTCACCGGCATCATGCTGCTGCTTTCGCTTTTCGCCGCGCTGCAGTCGAGGCGGATCGCGGCGAGAGCTTAACTCCTTTTTGCCGTCGCGGCCGGCTTGGTCGTCAGCTTGAAATCGGCCATTTCCTGCGGCGTCAGGTAATAAAGCCGGTCCGGCGGCGTTTCAAGCGCGTTGATCCACAATCCCGCACCGATGCCCATCTGGTCGAGGTGCCGGGCGACCCGCGCGGTCGTCGCCTGCGCGCTCGCCATGGCCTGTTCGGCAGTCGGCCGCTCCTGGCTGCCGTTGAAGACCTGATGCACGCCGATCACCGCATCCTTTTCCGCCAAACGTCCGACACCGCCGGCGAACGTGATCGGGCAGGAGGAGGCGCAGAGCGCCCTGGATGCCACCTTCGTGTCGAGCTTCTTCTCGCGGATCAGCTTCGACATGGCGATCGCGTCGTCCACCGAACCGCCGGGCGAGTTCAGCGCGACGGTCTTCACATATTCGCCGCGCGCCTCGATCTCCTTGGCGAAGCGGTCCGCCGTGCCCGGTTCGATCGTGCCTTCGGCCAGCAGGATGCCGCCGGAGATGAGCTCGAACGTCATCGGTCGGCGCAGCACTTCCTTCGGACTTGCCGGCTGCACCGGCGGAGCGTTCGGCACGCCTTCCGTCAACGCCGGCGGCAGCACGGGCTGATCCGGGTGCATCGGGTCGTAGGCGGGCAGGGCGGCATTCATCGCCGTGATATCGCGAACGTCGATGGCGAGGAAAACCGCAGCGGCCGACAGAAGGATATAGAAGGCGCCGCGCATCAGCACGCCGTCGTCGAGTCTCGTCAGCCCTTTGACCGCCTCATCGATCCTCATGCGATCGGTCCCGTGTTCGCGGTTTCAGGTCGATGCTGGTGATGTTGTTCGGCTCGCGCGCCTCCGCCTCGGCGACCGCTTCCCCGATATCGATGCCCTTGGCCGTCACCGCGCGCTGAACCTCCAGCGCCTGCAGAAGCTCGGCTGCGGTGATCCGTTCGGCGAATGGCAGCCTCTCCTCCTGCTTGCGGATCGCCCCATGCACGACGGCAAGGATGAACACCATCACGCCGGGCAGGAGGTCGATCGAGATCGCCCCGGCCCAGGCGGGAATGAAATCGGACGCGTAGCGAAGGACCGCTTCGGCGGACGAAAGCGGCACGAAACGGCGCTCGGTGATCGGCGGGCGGGCAAGGATTTCATCGGCCGCCTGCGAAAGCACCTTGGATTGCGATGCGACCGAGACCCGCACCGTCTCCATGACCTGATCCTGGCGGTTGACGAGATTGGCGTCTCCTCCGTCCGCGACCGGTGCGATGAAGCCGAGCGACAGGTCGTCCGCCGCGCGGCGGATGGATGGCGCGATCGAAGTCTGGCCGAGCGAGGCGATGACGCCCGTCAGCGCCACGACTTCCGAGGAGAACTGGTCGGCCCGCGGTTCGATCTGCCCCGGTGCCGAGACCAGCGTGCGCATTGTTTCCAGCCGCTTCTGGCCCTCGTTGAAGAGATTGGTCACCTGCTCGCGCGAGGCGTTGATACCCGCTTCCAGTTCCTTTATCTGGGCGGACATCTGGGAGAGCAGCTGTACGACACTGCCGGAGCCGGTCGTGCCCGTCAGCGCACCCGATTGCCGCTCCGCGGCGGCCAGCTGTGCGAACCGTTCCGAAGCCCGCTGGATGTCCGGCAGCAGGCTTTGCGCCGCAAGCGCGTTCTGGTGCGCCTGGTCGAGATCGGCGGTGTAGTCCTCCACCGTCTCGGCAAGGTGCTGTTCGAGCGCCGCCGAGCCCGCAAGCGCCGCGGCGTTCAGCCAGCTCGACATGGCGATGATCATCGCGGCGCCCAGCGCCATGACGCCCAGCATGGCGGCGCGGCCGGTATGGGTGGTGATATGCGGGTAGAAGCGGGCCATATAGGACCAGAAGGCGTAGATGCCGACCGAGACCGAGGCCGAATAGATGATCGCCGCGAAGAAGACGGCGGTCGGCGAGCCGTCGAGGATGGAGCGCACGCCGAGATAGGTATAGACGCCGGATGCGAGCGCCAGCACGGCGAGCGCAAAACGCGTCATGGTTTCGACGGCCGCGACGCCGTCTGCTAAGCGTTGGGATGCGCCGAGTGCCATTGGCTATCTCCGGAAAGGAATGTATTCCTTAACAGAGAATGAAGAAACCGGCGGAATAAAGGCCGATTGAGGGTTGCAATGGCGCTGAAGTCTCAGGTGAGCGTGAAGGCGAGATAGAGAGCCGAAAGCGCGATGATCCAGAGCGCCACGCGGCCGGAACGATTGTGCCGCGCCTCCGCCTTGCCGATCGCGTCCGCCGTTTCGGGATCGAAACGAAGGCCGTGCTCGCTCATATGCAAGAGCTCTTCGTGGAACTTTTCCGTCTTGACGGCGATCTCCGGCAGGGCCTCGGCAAGCTTCACCGCAGCCTTCAGCCCGTCGCGCAGATCGGAGACGACACGCTTCGGTCCGAGATTGTCGCGGATCCAGGCGCCGACCACCGGTTCCGATGCCTTCCACATGTTAAAGCGCGGGTTCAGCATGCGCGACACGCCTTCGACGACGACCATTGTCTTCTGGAGAAGGATGAGCTCCGGCCGTGTCTGCATCTCGAAGAGGTCGGTCACCTCGAAGAGCAGGGCGAGCAGCCGCGCCATCGAGATCGTCTCTGCCGGCTGGCCGTGGATCGGCTCGCCGATCGCCCGGATCGCCTGGGCGAAGGCGGCGACGTCGTGATGCGCCGGCACGTAGCCCGCTTCGAAATGCACTTCCGCAACACGCACGTAGTCGCGGGTGATGAAGCCGTAGAGGATTTCGGCGAGGAAACGTCGCTCCTTTTTGCCCAGTCTCCCGACGATCCCCATGTCGACCGCGACGATCGTGCCGAAGGAATCGACGAAGAGGTTGCCGGGATGCATGTCGGCATGGAAGAAGCCGTCACGCAGCGTATGGCGCAGGAAGGACTGGATCAGCACGTCGGCGAGCCTTTCCAGATCGTGCCCGGCGGCCCGGAGCGCGGCGATGTCCGACATCTTGATGCCGTCGATCCACTCCATGGTGATGACGTCGCGGCCGGTGCGTTCCCAGTCCACCTGCGGCACCCGGAAACCCGGATCGTCCTTGGTGTTCTCGGCGATCTCCGAAAGTGCCGCCGCTTCCAGGCGCAGGTCCATCTCCACCTTGGTCGTCTGTTCCAGCGTCCGCGTCACCTCGACTGGCCTCAGGCGCCGGCTGGAGGGCACGAAGCGCTCCTGCATGCGGGAAAGCAGGTACATGCTCTCGATGTCGTGGGCGAAGCGCTGGCGCACGCCGGGCCGGACTACCTTCACCGCGAACTGCTTGTCGCCGATCATGCAAGGGTGCACCTGCGCGATCGAGGCCGCCGCGATCGGCTCGCCGAATGAGGAATAGAGATCGGCGATCGGCCGCCCGAGCGACCCCTCGACCGCAGCCTTCGCAGCCTCGGTCGGGAAGTAGGCCATCCGGTCCTGCAGCAGGGCCAGATCGACGGCCCAGTCGACGCCGACCACGTCCGGGCGTGTCGCGAGAAACTGGCCGATCTTGACATAGGACGGCCCGAGCCGGTCGACGGCGCGGGTCAGCCTTTCGCTGCGCGCCTGTCTCAGCGAGCGCTTGCGCGCAAGCGGCTCGATCAGCGACTTCATGAGCCCGACGGAAGGCGGCAGGCCCTGCGAGGGCAGCGCCGAGACCACGCCCTCGCGCACGAGGACCCAGCCCACGCGGGCAAGCCGGAAATAGGCGCCGATCGTGCTCATACGGTCAGAGTTTCCAGCCGGAATGCAGCGCCGCGATGCCGCCGGTATAGTTGGTGTAGGTCACGCGCGAGAAGCCGGCATTGCGGATCATCGTCGCGAAATTCTCCTGGTTCGGGAACTTGCGGATGGACTCCACGAGATACTGATAGGGCTCGCCGTCGCCGGTGATCATCTTGCCGAAACGCGGGATCGCCTTGAACGACCATTCGTCGTAGAGCCGTTCGAGGACGGGCAGTTCCACTTCCGAGAACTCCAGCACCAGCAGCCTGCCGCCGCGCTTCAGCACGCGATAGGCTTCCGAGAGCGCCACGTCGATATGCGGCACGTTGCGGATGCCGAAGGCGATCGTATAGGCATCGAAGGAATTATCCTCGAAGGGCAGGGATTCCGCATTCGCCTCGACGAATTCGAGGTTTTCCGAAAGCTTCTTCTTGGCCGCCCGCTCGGCGCCGACCGCGAGCATCGAGCCGTTGATGTCGAGCACCGTAACATGCGCCTTGCGATCGGAGGCCTCGACGATGCGGAAGGCGATGTCGCCGGTGCCGCCCGCGACGTCGAGGGTCTTGTAACCGGCATCCTTGCGCGGGTTGAGCGCAGCCACCATCGCTTCCTTCCAGACCCGATGCATGCCGGCGGACATCACGTCGTTCATGATGTCATAGCGTTTGGCGACCTTGTGGAAGACGTCGTTGACGAGGCCCTGTTTGTCGCCATCCGCCACCTTGCGAAAGCCATAGGATGTTTCCATGCCGCCTTCGGCGCTGGTACGGGCTTCGGTCATCGGTGAACTCCTTACGTCTCTTCCAGCCGACCATAGCGAAATCGTTTCGATTTCTCTATCTGTGGCTAACCGAATTCGAAATGAATGCGGCATTTGGCCCGCTCTATAGAGCAGGAACCCCGCTGTTGGAACAGGAAGTTAGGAACAGATGCCCGAATTGCCAGAGGTTGAAACCGTCCGGCGCGGCCTCGCCCCGGCAATGGAAGGCGCCGTCGTTGCAAGGCTCGAACTGAACCGTCCCGATCTGCGGTTTCCTCTTCCTGAAAACTTCGCCGAGGCGGTCCGCGGCCGGCGCATCGTCTCGCTCGGACGGCGCGCCAAATATCTGTTGATCGACCTGGAAGACGACCTCACGGTGATCGGCCATCTCGGCATGTCCGGCTCCTTCCGGATCGAGGACGAGGCCCTGGGAGAATTCCATCACGCCCGCCCGAAGGATCGCAAGCACGATCATGTCGTCTTCCATCTCGCCCGCGAGAAAGGACCACTGCGCGTCATCTATAACGATCCGCGCAGGTTTGGCTTCATGCATCTGTGGAAGCGTAGCGAGCTCGACCTCTATCCGGCCTTCGCCGAGCTCGGGCCGGAGCCGACCGGCAATGCGCTCGATGCCGATTATCTGGCCGGGCGGCTCACCCGCAAGAGCCAGCCGTTGAAGGGCGCGCTTCTCGACCAGACGGTCGTGGCGGGCCTCGGCAATATATATGTGTGCGAGGCGTTGTGGCGTTCGCACCTTTCGCCGAAACGGACGGCCGGCAGCATCGTGACGAAGACCGGAAAGCCCACGAAGGCGCTCGCGCTGCTCAACCAGGCGATCCGCGAGGTCATCGCCGATGCGATCGCCGCCGGCGGCTCGTCGCTGAAGGATCATATCCAGACGGACGGTTCGCTCGGTTATTTCCAGCATTCCTTCTCCGTCTACGATCGAGAAGGAGAGGCTTGCCGCACGCCGGGCTGCGGCGGTACGGTCGCCCGCATCACCCAGGCGGGCCGTTCCACCTTCTATTGCCCTATCTGCCAGAAATAGAGGCCCGCCAGGAATAGGATCAGAAAGAGGAGACGCCGGATGAGCTACGAGACCCTGCTGACCGAGATGCGCGGAGCCGTGGCGCTCGTTACGCTCAACCGCCCCAAGGCGCTGAACGCGCTGAACTCGACCGTCATGGCCGAACTGAAGGATGTGCTCGCCGCCTTCGGCAAGGACGATGGTGTAGGCGCGGTCGTTCTCACCGGTTCGGAGAAAGCCTTTGCCGCCGGTGCCGACATCAAGGAGATGCAGACGATCGATTTTGTCGACGCCTATGTCGGCGACTTCATCTCCGGCTGGGAGGCGATCGCCGCGACCCGCAAGCCGATGATCGCGGCGGTTTCCGGTTTTGCGCTCGGCGGCGGCTGCGAGCTCGCCATGATGTGCGATTTCATCATCGCCTCCGAGACGGCGAAATTCGGCCAGCCCGAGATCACGCTCGGCGTCATTCCCGGCATGGGCGGCTCGCAGCGCCTCACACGCGCCGTCGGCAAGGCGAAGGCCATGGATCTGGTGCTGACCGGCCGCATGATGGATGCGGCGGAGGCGGAAAGGGCAGGGCTGGTGGCGCGAATCGTTCCGCCGGAGCGGCTGATCGACGAGGCGGTCGAGGCGGCCGGGAAGATCGCCTCCTTCCCGCGTGCGGCGGTGCTGATGGCGAAAGAAGCGGTTAGCCGCTCTTTCGAGACGACGCTTGGCGAAGGACTGCGCTTCGAGCGGCGGCTCTTCCACTCGCTGTTTGCCACCGCCGACCAGAAAGAGGGCATGGCGGCCTTCGTGGAAAAGCGTAAACCGCAATTCTCGAACCGCTGACAGAGCGCCGCCTTCAGAATCTGCGTTGACGGGGACGGGTATTCCGGTTATATGCCCGCCCACAGTTGGGAAAGCCTGATCACGGCTTCCTCTATTGCTCCCGAATTGCTGGATGAAGGGTCGCAGGACCGGCGCGGCAATGGTGGAGTTTGGTTCGAATTCGTAGAGAGGCATAAATGGCCAATACAACTTCGGCGAAAAAGGCGACCCGCAAGATCGCTCGCCGTACTGCAGTCAACAAGGCTCGCCGTTCGCGCGTCCGCGGTTTCATCCGCAAGGTCGAGGAAGCCATCGCAACCGGCGATCTCGCTGTTGCTGCCGAAGCGCTCAAGGCTGCCCAGCCGGAAATCCAGCGTGCTGCTTCCAAGGGCGTTCTCCATAGCAACACGGCATCCCGCAAGGTGTCCCGTCTTGCGGCCCGTGTGAAGGCCCTGTCGGCCTGATCGATTTAACAAAATTTTGTCATGATGAAGCCTGGTCGGATTGACCGGGCTTTTTGTGATTCTCTCAGCCTTCCTTATATTTATCCGGCTCATTAACAATTTCGTGTCATCGGCGTGACATAAAATATTCATTTAAATCAGCACCTTACAGGAGGTGCATGAGTCCGCAGGTGACTTTTCAGGCCTTGGAAAGCCGGTCGGTCGAGTCAAGAAGATTTTTATTTTTTCTGTGAACAAGCGCCGAAACTGCATGTCATTTTTGAATCCCATTGATTCAACAGCGATTCTCCATGAATGCCTCTGTGACATTCAAATCACGCTCCGCGAGTCAACGCCCGGCTCTTAATTTTGCGTAAAATTCATCATTGATCTTGGCATTTGATCCTGCCTAAATGGGTTCCAGCAAGGGGCGCGGGGATTACTTCAAAGGCTTGCCGGCAACCGTTTTTCAGTAACGGCGTGCGGGCTTTCTGCCCCTTGCTACGGGAGGCGTTTTTCCCGTTTTCCAGATAACCATCGGTTGCAAGCCGGAAATTGGCATTTCCGGAGACGGCCGGATTTTGTCAACGCGAACCCGGTCCTGGTGCCGGATGAAGGAGGAAGAGTTCGGACGGCTCATGATGAGGATGAGGCGTTCGTTTGCGCGGGGTGGCTCCCGTGAGCTCGGACCGCATGCGAGGCGGATTCGGGCGTGGCTTTCGATCGGCTGCGAGGCGGGAGAAAGTTTTTAAAAGGGGACGGGCGGCGACGGTTCTCAATGAATGGGAATGGTTTGCCTTGCCTTGAAACGAGGTTTGTCCTGGCGGCAGAAGCAAAATCCGCCGGGCTACAGAATTAGAAGGCGGCGAATAATGCATATGAATACCGTATCGGCCCGTGCAGGTAGTGGGGACCACGCACGGCAGGCATTTGATTCAGGTTGCTCCCAGGCGGCAGGGGAAACATCCGAAATGAAGCATGATGCTCTTTTTGAGCGTTTCAGCACGCGTTTGAAAGCGCAGGTCGGTCAGGACGTTTATGCCAGCTGGTTCGGGCGTTTGAAGCTGCATTCGATTTCGAAGAGTGTCGTCAGGCTGACGGTGCCGACGACTTTCCTGAAATCCTGGATCAACAACCGTTATCTCGATCTCATCACGTCCATCTTCCAGGCCGAGGATTCCGAAATTCTCAAGGTGGAGATCCTGGTGCGCAGTGCAAGCCGGAATATCCGGGCTCCTGCCGCATGCGAGGACCGTTCTCTTTCCCAGGAACCGGTGCCGGCACAATCCTCCTTCCAGCGTCCGCAGGCGCCGCGCGAGATCGGCAAGCTCGCCGCTTTCTCGCAGCCCGCCGCTGCTCCGTCCCGTCCGGCGCAGGCTCCAGGCCCCCTGTTCGGTTCGCCGCTCGATAGCCGCTTCACCTTCGAGACCTTTGTCGAAGGCCCGTCGAACCGGGTGGCGCTTGCCGCCGCCAAGACGATCGCCGAAGCTGGCGCGGGCGCCGTCCGCTTCAATCCGCTCTTCATTCATTCCGGGGTCGGCCTCGGCAAGACCCATCTTCTGCAGGCGATTGCCAATGCTGCCGTCGGCAGCGAGCGCATGCCGCGCGTCGTTTATCTGACGGCCGAATATTTCATGTGGCGCTTCGCGACCGCGATCCGCGACAATGATGCGCTGACGCTGAAGGATTCGCTGCGCAACATCGATCTCCTGATCATCGACGACATGCAGTTCCTGCAAGGCAAGATGATCCAGAACGAGTTCTGCCATCTCCTGAACATGCTGCTCGACAGCGCCAAGCAGGTCGTTGTCGCCGCCGACCGTGCGCCCTGGGAACTGGAATCGCTCGATCCGCGCGTCCGTTCCCGCCTGCAGGGCGGTGTGGCGATCGAGGTCGAGACGCCGGACTACGAAATGCGTCTCGCCATGCTGAAGGGCCGGCTGTCGATTGCCCGCCAGGACGATCCGTCCCTCGATATTCCGATGGAAATCCTGTCCCATGTGGCGCGCAACGTGGCGAGCAGCGGCCGTGAACTGGAAGGCGCCTTCAACCAGCTTCTGTTCCGCCGCTCCTTCGAGCCGTCGCTGTCGATCGAGCGGGTGGACGAACTGCTTGCCCATCTGGTCGGTGCAGGGGAGGCCAAGCGGGTCCGCATCGAGGACATCCAGCGCATCGTCGCGCGGCATTACAATGTCTCGCGCCAGGAACTGGTCTCGAACCGCCGTACGCGCGTCATCGTCAAGCCGCGCCAGGTCGCCATGTATCTCTCCAAGACCATGACGCCGCGTTCCTTCCCGGAAATCGGCCGCCGCTTCGGTGGTCGCGATCACACGACCGTGCTGCATGCTGTCCGCAAGATCGAGGAGCTGATCTCGGGCGACACCAAGCTCAGCCACGAGGTCGAGCTGCTGAAGCGGCTGATCAACGAGAACAACGCGTAAGAGCAGGTCCGGCAGAAGTGCGGAACGGTTTTGCCTCTGAATTGTGTAAAGGCGAAAAGTCGGCGTGACCTTCCTTCTCTCCGTGGCAGCGATCTGGGCCGTGGCGTGCATCACGCCGGGGCCCAACACCTTGCTGGTCATGCGTTATGCGCTGACGGCACCGCGCCAGGTGGCGATCGTGGCGGCGGCGGGGACCATCACGGGAACGCTTTGCTGGGGCCTTGCCGGCTGGCTGGGGATCAATGTCCTTTTCCAGGCGGCGCCCTTCGCCTATCTGGCGCTGAAGATCGTCGGCGGGCTTTATCTCGTCTGGTTGGGATGCCGGATATTCCTGGACGTCCGGAAATCGCGTCAGATGACGGACCTTGGCGCTCCGAAGGTCGAGGTGCCGTTGAAGACCGCCTACCGCATGGGGCTCGCCACCAATCTCGCCAATCCCAAATCGGCGCTTTTCGTCGCGAGCCTTTTTGCGGCGACCATGCCCTCCGGCACGCCTTTCTTCTATGGGCTTGCGGCGGTCGCGGTCATGATCGCCGTCTCGACCATCTATTACACCTGCCTCATCGGGCTGATCACCCATCGCAGGGTGGCCGCGGCTTATCTGAAGGCGAAGAAGAAGATCGACTTCGGCGTCGGCCTGGTTTTCGTCGGTTTCGGCACGAAACTACTGTTGTCGCCGCGGTAGTCGGAAGAGGGCATGGAACATGGAAAAGGATCCGACAGCCCGCTTCTATGCTGAAAATGCCGTCTCTTACGCGGCCAGTTCCTCTGAGCCGAGCCGATACCGCCTCGGTCTGTTTCTGGCGAAACTCAAGCCCGGCGCGGATATTCTCGAGCTCGGCTGCGGCAACGGCCGCGACAGCGCCGCGATGATCGAAGGCGGCTTCCATGTCACGCCGACCGATGGCACGCCGGAAATGGCGGTGGAAGCATCAGGACGGCTCGGAATTCCGGTCAAGGTACTGCGCTTCGAGGATATCGATATGGCCGCAGCCTTCGACGGTGTTTGGGCCAATGCCTGCCTTCTGCATGCGCCGCGCGCCGATCTCGGCGGCATTTTCGCGAAGATCCACACGGCCCTCCGGCCGGGCGGCGTCTTTTACGCGAGCTTCAAGGCTGGCGAGAGGGAAGGCCATGACAGCCTCGGCCGCTATTACAATTATCCTTCGCGGAATTGGCTGCGGGCCGCCTACGAGGCCATGCCTTGGGCAGCGATCGAGATCGATGAGAACAAAGGCGGCGGCTACGATAACCGGCCGACCGACTGGCTGCATGTAACTGCGCTGAAAGCCTGAGTCTTCAGCACGCCAGATCGGCCACCACGGCATCGAGGATCAGCATGCCCGACGGCGTGCAGCGCAGCCGCGAATTGCCGAGCCGTTCGATGAAGCCATGCTCCAGAAGCCGTTCCTCGCGGATCGGGTCCGGATCGCGGCCGGAAAGCTGCTGCCAGCGGGCGAGATCGACGCCTTCCCTCAAACGCAGCCCCATCAGCAGCAACTCGTCCGCCTGTTCGTCGAAGCCGAGGACCTCTTCTTCCAGCATGCCGTGGCCGACGCGCTCCACTTGTTCGAGCCAGGTTTCCGGCCGCCGTTCCGTCGACGTGGCGATCTTGCTGCGGCCGCGCGTCAGCCGGCCATGCGCGCCGGGGCCGATGCCGGCATAATCGCCGTAACGCCAGTAGGTGAGGTTGTGGCGGCTTTCGGCGCCCGGCCGGGCATGGTTGGAAACCTCGTAGGCCGGCATGCCGTGCCGCGCCGTGATCTCCTGCGTCGCCTCGTAAAGGGCCGCGGACTGGTCGCCGTCCGGCACGATCAGCTTGCCCGCCTTGTGCAGCCCGTAGAAGGGCGTGCCCTCCTCGATCGTCAGCTGATAGAGCGACAGGTGATCGACGGCGTAGGAAATCGCTTCCTTCAGCTCCGCCTCCCAGGCCTCGACCGTCTGGTCCGGCCGGGCATAGATGAGATCGAAACTCATGCGCGGAAAGATCTCCCGGGCGAGCCGGATCGCCTTCAAGGCATCGGCGACATCGTGCAGCCGCCCCAGGAATTTCAGGTCGGCATCGTTCAGCGCCTGCACGCCGAGCGACACGCGGTTGACGCCGGCATCACGATAGCCGCGGAAGCGGGTCGCCTCGACGCTCGAAGGATTGGCCTCCATGGTGATCTCGATGCCGTCCGGCACATGCCAGTGCTTCGCGATACCGTCGAGGATCGCGGAGACCGTAGCGGGGTCCATGAGCGAAGGCGTGCCGCCGCCGAGAAAGATGCTGGTGACGGTCTTCGGCCCGCTCATCTTCCGCATCGTCTCCATCTCCCTCAGGAAGGCGGCGGTGAAGCGCGGCTGGTCCACCGGCTGGTGGCGCACATGGCTGTTGAAGTCGCAATAGGGGCATTTGGCCGCGCAGAAGGGCCAATGCAGGTAAACCCCAAATCCGGGTTCTCCGGTATCGGGCAGAAGGGGAGCGGCAGGATTCAGCTCAGGCCTCCAGGCAGGTTTCGACGAAGCGCTTGAAGGCGCGCGCCCGGTGGGAAAGCGCCTGCGGCTTGCCGATAGTCCAGCCATGCTTTTCTTCGGAACTCATTTCTCCAAAGGTAGTATCATAGCCTTCCGGTTGAAAGACGGGATCATAACCGAAGCCCTGGGTGCCGCGCGGCGGCCACACGACCGTGCCCTCCACCTCGCCGCGGAAGAATTCGGTATGCCCGTCCGGCCAGGCGAGGCAGAGCACGCTGACGAAGCGGCAGGTGCGCTGTTCCGGCTTCGTGGCGCCTTTTTCCTGAAGCGCCTTTTCGACTTTTTCCATCGCCATATAGAAATCGCGCGTGCCGTCCTCGCGTTCCGCCCAGTTCGCGGTATAGACGCCAGGCTCGCCGTCGAGCGCATCGATGACGAGACCGGAATCGTCGGACAGCGCCGGCAGGCCGGAGACCTTGGCGGAAGCGAGCGCCTTGATCGCGGCATTTTCCTCGAAGGTCGTGCCGGTTTCGTCCGGCTCCTCGAACCTCAGTTCCGCGGCGGATTTCGCCGAAAAGCCGAGCGGTCCGATCAGTTCGGCGATCTCGCGGATTTTCCCGGAATTGTGGCTGGCGACGACGATGGTCTTGGTATCGAGTTTGCGCATAAAATTCCTATTCGATATTCCAGAGCCCGAGATTCCAGAGTTTGGGCTCTGCGCATTCCAGACTGTTGCCAGCGGGATCGCGGAAATAGATGGAGCGAGCGCCGTTCGGCCAGCGGAAATCGCTTTCGATGGCAATGCCCGTCTTGTTCAGCCTTTCCACGATCCTGTCAATCGCCTTGCCGCTTGCGCGGAAACAGACGTGGCCGGGACCGGTCGCCCCATGCGGCGGCACGGGCAGCGCATCGGCCGGCGGCGGCTTTACCGTCTCGGCCGGGTTGAAGATCAGGAGGATGCCCGGCCCCGAGCGGAAGAAGACGTGCCGGTCGCCGGCGCGCAGCACCTTTTCGAGGCCGAGCACGCCGCCATAGAAGGCTTCCGCCGCGTCGAGGTCGTCGGCATAGAGCGCGGTTTCGAGAATGCCTTCGATCACCGCGCCCTCCTTCACCTCAGCCGATCGCCTGCTTCTGCAGCGCCACCAGTTCCTGCGTGCCGGCTTGCGCGAGTGCCAGAAGCTGCAGGAATTCCTCCTGGCTGAAGGGTGCGCCTTCCGCCGTGCCCTGTACCTCGACGATGCCGCCGGCGCCGGTCATGACGAAATTGGCGTCCGTCTCCGCAGCCGAGTCTTCCAGATAATCGAGGTCGATCACCGGCTGTCCGGCGAAGATGCCGCAGGAGATTGCCGCGACATGATCCTTCAGCACCTTCTCGACCTTGATCATCGAGCGGGTTTCCATCCATTTCAGGCAGTCGTAGAGCGCCAGCCAGCCGCCGGTGATCGAAGCCGTGCGCGTGCCGCCATCCGCCTGGATGACGTCGCAGTCGACGGTGATCTGCTTCTCGCCGAGCGCTTCGAGATCGATGACGGCGCGCAGCGACCGGCCGATCAGGCGCTGGATTTCCTGGGTGCGGCCGCCCTGCTTGCCGGCGGCGGCTTCGCGCTTCATGCGCTCGCCGGTGGCGCGCGGCAGCATGCCGTATTCGGCGGTCACCCAGCCCTTGCCGGAGTTCCTGAGCCACGGCGGCGTCTTGTCTTCCAGGCTTGCGGTGCAGAGCACGTGCGTATCGCCGAATTTCACGAGGCAGGAGCCTTCCGCATGCTTGGAGAAATTGCGCTCGAAAGAAACCTTGCGCATCTGGTTCGTCTGTCTGCCTGAAGGCCGCATGCTTCGCTCCCTGAATTTCCGGTTTCCGCCTTCTAAAGCAATTCCAGGAAAAGTGCGAAGCGGTTTTCCGTCCGGAATTGCGAATTCCCGGAATCCCGCACGTGCATCGCGAAGAAAAGCCTCCATTTTGAACAGCCGTGATGGCCGACGAACCGATTTTCCCTTTTGCGAAGCCGTCGGCGAATGGCTATATTTTGAGAAGGATCAACGGAATGGTGAAGGTTTAGATGGGTTTTTCGGCACCGACGGCGAGGGATAGTGGTTCTCTGCTCGATGACCGTTCGCGCGAAATCTTCCGTCGCATCGTCGAGAGCTATCTGGAAACCGGCGAGCCGCTCGGCTCCCGCAATCTTTCCCGCCTTCTGCCCATGTCGCTTTCGCCGGCTTCGGTGCGCAATGTGATGAGCGACCTGGAGGAGCTCGGCCTCGTTTATTCGCCGCATATCAGCGCCGGCCGGCTGCCCACGCAGCTGGGCCTCAGGTTCTTCGTCGATGCTTTCATGCAGGTGGGCGATCTCTCGGCGGAGGAACGTGCCAGTATCGACCGGCAGATCCGCCCGGCTGACCGCGACCAGCCGATGGAAAGCCTGATGTCGGAGGCGAGCCTGGTGCTCTCCGGTATGTCGCGCGGCGCAGGCCTCGTCATTACGGCGAAGAGCGATCCGGTGCTGAAACATGTCGAGTTCATCCGCTTGGAACCGACCAAGGCGCTTGCGGTGCTGGTCGGCGACCATAACCAGGTGGAAAACCGCATCATCGAGCTGCCGGCCGGGGTCACGTCGTCGCAGCTCACCGAGGCGGCCAATTTCTTGAACGCGCATCTGACCGGCCAGACGCTGCCGGACCTGCGTGACCAGCTGAAGAAGCTCAAGGATCGAGTACAGGGCGAGCTCTATGCCCTCTCGCAGGATCTCGTCGAGCGGGGCCTTGCAGTCTGGTCGGGCGACAGCGAGGAGGGCAAGCCGAGCCAGCTCATCGTCCGCGGCCGCGCCAATCTCCTCCAGGGTCTCGACGACGCGGCCGATCTGGATCGGTTGCGGCTCCTCTTCGACGATCTGGAAAAGAAGGACAGCCTGCTCGAAATCCTCGATCTCGCCGAGCGGGGGCCGGGCGTGCGGATCTTCATCGGTTCGGAAAACAAGCTCTTTTCGCTTTCGGGCTCGTCGCTCATCGTCGCGCCTTATCGCGACGGCGAAGATCGGATCATCGGCGCAGTCGGCGTCATCGGGCCGACGCGGCTCAATTATTCGCGTATCGTGCCGATGGTGGATTACACCGCCCAGCTCCTGGCAAGGCTGTCGCGCTGATCTGTGGCAGGCCTTCGTCCAAGTTTCCCGCCAAGCCTTGATTTTTTCACTTTAAACCTCGATATCGGGCACAAATCTGAGCCCAGAAATCCAAGCAAGAATACCGGAGAACGTCATGACCGACGAAACCAAGAAGAACGGACCTGACGCAACTGCCGCCGAAAACACGGCGGAAGCCGTAGCGTCTGCTCTCGAGGACGCGGCCGATCGGAATGCTGCAGAAACGCCGGCCTCGGAAGCAGCCCAGGGGCCGGATCCGCTCGAAGTGCTGAAGAACGAGAATGCCGAGCTGCGCGACCGCTTCCTCCGGCTGGCCGCCGAGATGGACAATCTGCGCCGCCGTACCGAGCGTGACGTGAAGGATGCCAAGTCCTATTCGGTGGCGGGTTTTGCGCGCGACATGCTCGCCGTTTCGGACAACCTGCGCCGGGCGCTCGATGCGGTGCCGACCGAAACGCGCGCGACCGCGGATGCGACCTTGAGCACGCTTCTCGAAGGTGTGGAAATGACCGAGCGTTCCATGCTTTCGGCGCTGGAGCGGCACGGCGTGAAGAAGATCGAAGCCGAAGGCCAGAAGTTCGACCCGAACTTCCACCAGGCCATGTTCGAAATCCCGGACGCGACGGTGCCGAACAATACGGTCGTCCAGGTCGTCCAGGCCGGTTTCACGATCGGCGAGCGCGTCCTGCGCCCGGCCATGGTCGGGGTCGCCAAGGGCGGTCCGAAGCCGGATACCCCCGCCACGGAACCTGCCGGCGAAAAGAACGCCTGACCGGCGGTCTGCCTTTACCCTGTCACCTCGGCCTCTCCCCGCTTGCGGAGAGAGGCGTCGGCGCGACAAGCCTCCTTCTCTCGGCAAGCGGGGAGAGGTCCCGGCAGGGGTGAGAATAAGCGGTCGGCCCTCATAGTCGCTTCCATTCTCGGGCCGGCTTTTAACGCGTCGTCTCCAGCGCCTTGCCGGCGAGCGTCCTGATCATCTCCAGCTCTCTGCGCAGATGGTCGCGGGTCCTGCGGTCCACTGCGCCGATGGGGCTCTCCTCCTCGCCCGCGATCGTGAATATCAGGTCCAGCTCGTCGAGCAGATCGGGATCCTTGATCGCCAGAAGCGTGACCAGGGCTTTCAATAACTTGTCGTTGGCTGCAATGCGGGCGCGTGTTTCCTCGTTCATGTCTGCCTCCACGGCTGTCTGGAGAAATGTGGCAGATATCCGAAAAGGCAAAGGGGAGCGGGGCGTGGCCTGCCGCGTCAGGGATGCGATCCGAAGAGGCGCGAAACGCCGAAACCAAAACGCCCGGCGCTTTTCCAGCAGCCGGGCGGTTCGCTTCGTCTCGGCGAAAATCGTTTGCCGTCAGGCGGCGTGGTTGGCCTGTTCCTCGTTGAGGAAGGCATAGATCGCCGAAGCGGAATCGGTCTTGCGCAGCTTCGCCACCAGTTCCTGGTCGCGCAGCACGCGGGCGATCCGCGACAGCGCCTTCAGGTGGTCGGCGCCTGCACCTTCCGGCGCGAGCAGCAGGAACACGAGATCGACCGGCTCGTCGTCGAGCGCTTCGAAATCGACCGGCGCTTCCAGGCGCGCGAAAATGCCCTTGATCGAGGAAATGCTGTTGAGCTTGCCGTGCGGTATGGCGATGCCATGGCCGACACCCGTGGAGCCGAGCCTCTCCCGCTGCAGGATGACGTCGAAGATTTCCCGTTCGGCAACGCCGGTGAGCTTGGAAGCTTTCGCCGCCAGTTCCTGAAGGAGCTGCTTTTTGGAGTTCACTTTGAGGGCAGGAATAATCGCATCTTGCTGCAGCAAATCTGCCAATGCCATTCTCGTCATCCTTTGTGCCGCAAGAGCTTGTGCTCCAGGCGAAGGGGAGCGCCGTTTCCGACGCTCTCCCAAGATTGCTCAGTTCTTGATATTGGTGGCGTCGATCCAGCCAATATTGCCGTCGTTGCGGCGGTAAACGATGTTCAGCTGTTCCTTGCCGGGGCTGCGGAACAGAAGAACCGGTTCGTCGGTCATGTCGAGCGCCATCACGGCGCTTGCGACCGACATCGTCCTCAACTGCTTCGAGCTTTCCGCGACGATCGTCGGCGCGAAATCCTCGGGCACTTCCTCCGTTTCATCCGGTACGCGATCCATGACGGTGTAGGCGATCTCCGCAGAGCCGTTCATGTGGTTGCCGGCATGATGATCCTTGAGCCGCCGCTTGTAACGGCGCAAACGCTTTTCGATCCGCTCCGCTGCGGCCTCGAAACTGCCCTGTGGATCATTCGCCTCTCCCGCCGCATGCAGGACGATCCCGGTGTCGAGATGAACCTTGCAATCAGCCGAAAAGCGCGAGCCGGACTTCTCTACGATGACTTGGCTTGCATACCCCCCGTCAAAGTATTTGGTTACCGCTTCACCGATATGCTCCTCGATCCTTTGACGGAACGAATCGCCGATTTCCATATGCTTACCGGATACACGCACACTCATGGAATTTTTCCTTCTTGTCGTGACTTGCGTGTTTCAGTCTACGCCAAGCCGCCCCCTCATCCAAGCCGTTCGCATGCGGCAAGACCAATTTGCTGCAATCTGTGCCTGTCTGGAGTGTGGGATAGTCCGTACCATGTTCCGTGCAATTGCGGCGGGCTTCTAGCGCCCGGAACCGTAAATGTCAACGGTCGCGGGCATCGGCAATTTGACGTAATCCCGGAGAAGTTCCGGGCTCTAGAAGGCCGCGACCTTGGCGAGCGCGCGCTTCTCCCTGCGGCGCTGAACGGAGGAGGGGATGTTCATCGCCTCCCGGTATTTCGCCACCGTCCGGCGGGCAAGCTCGACGCCGCCGCGCTTCAGGCTGATGACGATGTCGTCGTCGGAAAGCACGGCGTCCGGCGTCTCCTGCGCGATCAGCTGGCGGATGCGGTGGCGCACCGCTTCGGCCGAATGGCTGTCGCCGCCTTCCTCGGCCGAGCCGATCGAGACGGTGAAGAAATATTTGAGCTCGAACAGGCCCCGCGGCGTCAGCATGTATTTGTTGGAGGTGACGCGGCTCACCGTCGATTCATGCATCTTGATCGCTTCGGCGACGGTCTTGAGGTTGAGCGGCCGCAGATGGTCGACGCCATGCACGAGGAAGGCGTCCTGCTGGCGGACGATCTCGGCCGCCACCTTCATGATCGTTTTCGCCCGCTGGTCGAGGCTGCGGGTCAGCCAATTGGCGTTCTGCAGGCATTCGGAGAGGAAATTGTGGTCCTCGCCGTTCTTCGGGCAGTTCTTCGCCACCTTCTGGAAATAGGCCTGGTTCACCAGCACGCGCGGCAGCGTGTCGGGATTGAGCTCGACCAGCCAGCTCCCGTCCGGCGCGGCGCGCACGATGATGTCGGGCGCGATCGTCTCGGAAACGCCGCCCTCGAAGCCGGCGCCCGGCTTGGGGTTGAGCCCGCGGATTTCCGCCAGCATGTCGATCAGGTCCTCGTCGTCGACGCCGCAGATCTTCCGGAGTGAGGCGAAGTCGCGCTTGGCAAGCAGTTCCAGATGCCGGACGAGCGCGTCCATGGCCGGGTCCAGCCTGTTTCGCTGGCGAAGCTGGATCGCCAGGCACTCGCTGAGCGAACGGGCGAAGACGCCTGGCGGATCGAGCGTCTGCAGCTTGTGCAGGACGGCTTCCACGTCCTCGACGCGTTTGCCCAGCCGGGCCGCGATTTCCGAAAGTTCCCCCTGCAGATAACCGGCTTCGTCGAGCTGGTCGACCAGATGCTGGGAGACGAGGCGGTCGGCCGCGCCCGTGAGGAGAAATGGAACCTGCTGGTTCAGATGGTCGCGCAGCGTCGGCTGGCCGGCGACGAAATCATTGAGGTCGTAGTCCTCGCCGGCGTCCCCGCCCGGCATGGATTTCCATTGACTGAGCAGTTCCGGCGCATCCGCCCGCCGGACGGGGCCGTCGTCCGGAAAGACGTTCCCGAAACCGGTGTCGAGCCCTTCGTCGAGCCGCTCCGCGGTCGCCGGGGAGGAGCCCTCATACCAGTGGATGTCTGCCGGGGCGCCGGCATCGTCGCTCCCGCCCTCGGTCTCGGCAAAGGCCTCGTTGTCTTCGAAGCCTGTTTCCGCGCCGTTTTCGGCTCCGTCTGACGCAATTTCGAGCAGTGGATTCTTTTCGACTTCCTGGGCGATGAACTGGTTGAGTTCGAAATGCGTCATCTGCAGCAGCTGGATGGATTGCATCAGCTGCGGCGTCATCACCAGCGATTGGGTTTGTCTCAGGAAAAGGCTGGCGGATAAACCCATGATGGACGCGAAACTCCCCTCAGATCTCCTCGGCCGCTCCTTCATGAAGCGGCGGTGCGCGCCTTCGGCCAAGCCTTTTCGATGGCCGGATTTGCATCTGGCACGAGAATTGCTTTTTTATAAGATTTGGTCAAGCGCCGCCATGCGGAGAGGGTAAACTTCTTTGCCGCAGCAGTTTGTCTACAGGCTGAACTTGTCGCCCAGATACAAGCGGCGAACGTCCGGATTGTTGACGATATCGTCGGCCCGGCCATGCGTCAGCACCTCGCCCGCATGGATGATATAGGCCCGGTCGATGAGGCCGAGCGTTTCGCGGACGTTATGATCGGTTATCAGAACGCCGATCCCGCGTGCCGTCAAGTGGCGCACGAGATTCTGGATGTCCGACACGGAGATCGGATCGACGCCGGCGAACGGCTCGTCGAGCAGCATGAAGGCGGGATCGGTCGCGAGCGCCCGGGCGATTTCGAGACGCCGCCGCTCGCCGCCGGAAAGCGCCACGGCTGCGGATTTTCTGAGCTGGCCGATATGGAATTCGTCGAGAAGCTCGTCGAGCTTGCTCTCCCGCTTGTCCCTGTCCGGCTGGTGCACCTCCAGCACGGCACGGATATTCTCTTCCACCGTCAGGCCGCGGAAGATCGAGGCTTCCTGCGGAAGGTAGCCGACGCCGAGACGGGCGCGGCGATACATCGGCATCCGCGTCACCTCGTTGCCGTTGATCGCGATCATGCCCTCGTCGACCGGCACGAGCCCTGTGATCATGTAGAAGCAGGTGGTCTTGCCGGCGCCGTTCGGCCCGAGCAGCCCGACGGCCTCGCCGCGGCGCACGACGAGCGACACGCCGTTGACGACGCGGCGGCTGTCATAGGTCTTGGAAAGTCCGTGCGCCACGAGCGTTCCCTCGTAGCGCGCCTTGTCGCGGGCGACGAACGGTTCGGGCGCAGACGGCTTCTTGGCCGACAGACTGGAGAGCAGCGGTATTTTCACGTCTTACGGTCTATTATTGCTTCGGTTGCTGCTGTTGCTGTCGCGATTTCGGATCGAGCATGATTTCGACCCGTCCGCCGCAGCTGTCGAGCTTCGCCTCTCCGGTCGCCATCAGCACGGTGAGCTTGCAGCCCTTGAAGACGTTCGGCCCTTCGGACAGCACGACCTGCTTGCCGGACAGCACGAAAGTCTGCGAGGCCATGTCGAACTCGCCCTTTTCGGCGGTCGCCTGCTGCGTGCCGGAGCTCAGGAAAACCGTGTCGTCCAGGAATATTTTGTCTATATCGGCGTTGCCCGAGGTGACGGACGCGCCTTCCTGTCCCGTATAGAGGACGGTCATCTTGCCGGCCTTCATCGTGGTCGAGCCCTGCACGACCTGGACATTGCCGGTGAAGAAGGCCTTCTTCTCCTGTTCCTTGATCTCGAGCTGGTCGCTCTGGATCTGGATCGGCTGGTCGTTGGAAAGCTTGAGGCCCTCCATCTGGCTGGTGGTGGTCTGGGCGCGCGCGGTGACTGCGAGACAGGATACCAGGCCTGCCGCGATCAGAACTGCGGTGCTCGGGGTAAGAAAGCGGCGATACGTCATGGCGGCCGGGCTCTATTTGCCTTGGTTGCGGATGGCGGCAGGATCGAGATGGACGCGAACCTGACCTTGGAATGTGATAGTGCGTCCCTTATCGGTTATCTTTAAAGACTCTGCAACAATCGAGCCTTCCTTCATGGAGATATCGACGGGATCGGACGTATCCATGGTCCCGCCATGGATATCCAGATGGGCGGATTTGAAACGGGCGGTGATGCCGTTGGAGAGGTTGACGTCGAACGGCGCCGTGAGGTCGAGCATATCCGTGCCGCGGTTGAAGTCGGCGCCGGTCGCCGTCACCCGGGCGATCACGTCGTCGTTGATCGGCACGGCGGCCTTCACGTTCTCGAGGGTGATCATGTTCGGGTTCTGGATATCCTGCAGAGCGCGCGTGGCTAGCATCGAATAGCTGATGCCGTCGCTGTTGCGTCCCGAGATCGCCGGACGTTCCATGACGATCTTGCCGTTCTCGATGCGGGCGTTTTCGATGGAGAGATTCTCGGGCAGATAGGCGCGGATGATCGAAACGCCGATAAACGCGGCCGAGATCACGCCGGCGGCGACGGGCAGCAGGATCTTGAGCTTGCGCACCAGCGTCGAATGGGCGAGCGCTGCCTGATAGGCATCGGCATGCGAATCCAGCGCCGCCACGAGGCCTGCCGTCTTTCGAATATGCTGCAGCATGGGTGCCGGATCGATCCTTATTCTGCCTTTCGCCGTCCTTCCCGTCCTCATCATGGGAAATCGGGAACCGGAAGGCGCGGCTTTGCTTCGCCCGCCAATATGGTTTCTATTCTTCAACAAACAATAACGGGCAACATAAAAACGTGATGTACCCTGCTGCAAAACGCGCTAGAGAGCCTATCTAGCAGCGTGCAGCGCATCTCGAAAGGGTCATCCCATGGATCAAATGGCAATCGCGGACCGGCGTTCGTTGCGCCGCAAGCTGAGCTTTTGGCGCATTGTCGCCCTGGTCTTTCTGATCGGCATCGGGTTCGCGTTTTACCGTTTTGCCGGCAGCGGCCGCGCCGGAGCCGCGGTGCCGCATGTCGCCCGCGTCGAGATCTCCGGCCTGATCACCGACGACAGGGAGCTTCTGGAGCGGCTCGACCGGATCGCCGACAGCAATCAGGCCAAGGCGCTCATCGTGTCGATCTCCTCGCCGGGCGGTACGACCTATGGCGGCGAGCGCATCTTCAAGGCGATCCGTCATGTCGCGGAGAAGAAGCCGGTCGTCTCCGACATCCGCACGCTGGCGGCCTCAGCCGGTTACATGGTCGCCACCGCCGGCGACCAGATCGTCGCGGGCGAGAGCTCGATCACCGGTTCGATCGGCGTGATTTTCCAGTATCCGCAGGTCGCCGAGCTGATGCAGAAGGTCGGCGTCTCGCTGGAGGAGATCAAGTCGTCGCCGCTGAAGGCCGAGCCTTCGCCCTTCCACCCGGCGAGCGAGGAGGCGAAGACCATGATCCGCAATATGATCTTGGACAGCTACGGCTGGTTTGTCGATCTGGTCGCCGATCGACGCAAGCTGCCGCGCGAGGACGTGCTGAAACTGGCCGACGGCACGATCTTCACCGGAAGGCAGGCGCTCAACGTCAAGCTCATCGACAAGCTCGGTGGCGACGACGACATTCGGGCCTACCTGGAATCGCGCGGCGTCTCCAGGGATCTTCCGGTCGTCGATTGGAAGGAGCGCTCCTCTTCCTCGTTCTGGTTCGCGGGCGCGCTTGCCCAGCTCTTCCGGCAGAGCGGTCTGGCCGAAACGATCGCTCCCGACGCGCTTCGTCTCTTTGGCACAGACAAGTTGTTTCTTGACGGTCTGGTCTCCGTTTGGCAGGTTGGGCGCGGTTGAAAATCTAATTTTTTCAGGGGGCAACCGTGATCAAGTCAGAATTGGTTCAGATCGTTGCGGCTCGCAATCCGCATCTTTACCATCGCGACGTCGAGAACATCGTGAACGCCGTGCTCGACGAGATCACAGACGCACTGGCCGGCGGAAACCGTGTCGAATTGCGCGGCTTCGGTGCCTTTTCGGTGAAGAATCGCCCTTCCCGCTCCGGCCGCAACCCCCGCACGGGCGAAAGCGTCTTCGTCGAGGAAAAGTGGGTTCCTTTCTTCAAGACGGGCAAGGAATTGCGCGAACGCCTGAATCCGGGCCTCACCGACGAGGACGACTGAGCGGTTCCAGCCGCGGCCTTGCGTCCCCTTGAAAGGCTCCAAAGCGCGCCTATTCTGCAACAGACGTCATTAAATCGTTATCCGGCGAAACGGTCGCTGCCGGGAGAGATCGTATGGACAAGCTCAAGAAGATCGTCAGCCTCGTGATCCTGGTGCCGCTCGGCATCGTGCTGATCGTGCTTGCCGTGGCGAATCGCCAGATCGTTACGCTGGCGCTCAATCCCTTCCGGCCGGAAGACGGCGTCCTGTCGGTGAGCGCACCCTTTTTCCTGTTCCTGCTGCTGGCCGTTCTTGTGGGCATGCTGATCGGCTCGGTCGCGACCTGGATCGGGCAGGGCAAGTACCGCAGGCAGGCCCGCGTCGAAGCGCGCGAAGCCGTCAAATGGCAGAACGAGCACAAGGCCGCCGTCGCGGGACGGCCGGCCTCGTCGCAATTGCCTTCGAGGTAGGATCAGGCCTGGCCGGCCTTGGCGACCACGGCCTTGTTGAAATCCGCGAAGAATTGGGCCGCGAGCTTCTGCGAGGTCGAATCGATCAGGCGCGAGCCGAGCTGGGCGAGCTTGCCGCCGACCTGTGCCTTGGTGGAGTAGCGCAGCAGCGTGTCGCTGCCGTCTTCCACCAGCGTCACTGTCGCCGAGCCTTTGGCGAAGCCGGCAATGCCGCCCTTGCCTTCGCCGGAGATCGTATAGCTTTCCGGTGGGTTGATGTCGGAAAGGGTGACTTCGCCGGAGAAGCTGGCGGAAACCGGGCCGATCTTCAGCTTGACGGTCGCGGCAAGCTCGGTCGGCGACTTCTGCTCCAGGGTCTGGCAGCCGGGAATGCACTGGCGAAGGATCTCCGGATCGTTCAATGCTTCCCAAACCACTTCGCGGGGTGCCGCAATCCGTTCTTCGCCGCCCATATCCATCTTGATGATCCTCCGAAAAAATAGGTGTGAAAGGCTTATTGCAAGCCTCTTGTCGTTTGCCAAGTAGGACAGACGGATGGACAATATGTGGATGTAGTATCGTATGACAAGTCATAAAACGCGGGTTTGTTCGATTTGTCCGGGCTTTGAAGAATTTTCCGTAAATGCTATCTGCTGCCGCACGATCGAGATTTCCAGGCGGACGAACGCATTGAAGAACAAGGAACGACGGCCAGGCGTGAAGATCCGGGCCGAGGCCGGCAACCGGCCGGGGCGAGCGCATGCCGCCGCCAGGCCCGCATCCCGGCCCTCCGAAAAACCGGTGAAACCAGCACCTGCCGCGCCGCAGTCGGAAGCCCGTGCGCTTATGCCGCGTCAGGGCGAGCGCCCGGCCGAACGCGTGCCGGTCATCCTCGAATCCTCCGGTGCCGGCGATTTCCACCTGATCGATAGCGGCAACGGCCTGAAGCTCGAACAATACGGGCCTTACCGGATCGTCCGGCCGGAGGCGCAGGCGCTCTGGCAGCCGGCGCTTCCCTCGCATGTCTGGGAAAAGGCGGATGCGGTCTTCACCGGTGATACCGACGAGGACGGCATGGGCCGCTGGCGTTTCCCGAAGGAGGCACTCGGCGAGACCTGGCCGCTCTCCCTGCTCGGCGTCGATTTCCTCGGCCGCTTCACGGCCTTCCGGCATGTCGGGGTCTTCCCGGAGCAGATCGTCCATTGGGACTGGATGAAGACCCGTGTCGAAGAGGCCCAACGGGGAAAGGAACGACCCGTGAAGGTGCTGAACCTTTTCGGCTATACGGGCGTCGCTTCGCTGGTCGCGGCCGCAGCCGGTGCCGAAGTCACCCATGTGGACGCCTCCAAGAAGGCGATCGGCTGGGCACGTGAGAACCAGTCGCTCGCAAGGCTCGACAAGGCGCCGATCCGCTGGATCTGCGAGGATGCCATGAAATTCATCCTGCGCGAGGAGCGCCGCGGCAACCGCTACGATATCATCCTGACGGACCCGCCGAAATTCGGCCGCGGCCCGAATGGCGAGGTCTGGCAGCTTTTCGACCATCTGCCGCTGATGCTGGACATCTGCCGCGAGCTCCTGTCGCCGAAGGCGATCGGCCTCGTTCTCACCGCCTATTCCATCCGGGCGAGCTTCTATTCCATCCACGAGCTGATGCGCGAGACGATGCGCGGCGCCGGCGGCGCGGTGGAATCCGGCGAACTCGTCATCCGCGAAGCCGGCCTTGATGGTAAAAGCCCGGGCCGTGCGCTTTCCACATCCCTCTTCAGCCGTTGGGTGCCGGCATGACCGACGATTTTCACAGATCCGGACCTCGGAAGGTCGGCCAGGTGAAGGAAGTCACCTCGCTCGCCAACCCGATCATCAAGGATATCAAGGCGCTCACCAACAAGAAGGACCGCGAAGAGAGCGGCACCTTCATGGCCGAAGGCCTGAAGCTCGTCATCGACGCGCTGGAGCTCGGCTGGTCGATCCGCACCCTGGTTTACGCCAAGGCCGCCAAGGGCAAGCCGCTGGTGGAGCAGGTCGCGGCAAAGACCGTCGCCCATGGCGGGCTGGTGCTGGAGGTCAGCGAGAAGGTTCTGTCCTCGGTCACCCGCCGCGACAATCCGCAGATGGTGGTCGGCATTTTCGAGCAGCGCTGGAAGCGGCTCGACGACCTGAAGCCGTCCAAGGGCGAAACCGTTGTGGCCCTCGACCGGGTCCGCGATCCCGGCAACCTCGGCACCATCATCCGCACGGCGGATGCGGCGGGTGCCTCTGCCGTTGTTCTTGTCGGCGAGTGCACCGATCCTTTTTCGCTGGAAACCGTCCGCGCCACCATGGGCTCGGTCTTCGCCATGCCGGTCGCAAAATGTTCGGCGGAGGAATTCCTCGCCTGGCAGAAGCGCTCGGGCGCAGAGGTCGTCGCCACCCATCTTGCCGGTGCCGTCGATTACCGCACGGTGGATTATGCGAGGAAGCCGGTCGTGCTGCTGATGGGCAACGAGCAGTCCGGCCTGCCGGACGATCTTGCCGGGGCAGCCGACCGCACCGTGCGCATTCCGCAGCAGGGCAGGGCCGATTCGCTCAACCTCGCCGTCGCGACCGCCGTGATGCTTTTCGAGGCACGCCGCCACCTGCTTTCTTTGGATGAAAAGAAATGAACGGACGCGCCGCCTTTCTGTCGAGGCCCCTGACGGCCCTGATCGTCATCGTCATTGCGGTCCTTTTCGACCAGGCGGTGAAGATCGCCGTCGAGCAATACCTGCCCATGGAGGAGCCGGTTCATCTTCTGCCGGTCCTCGCGCTTTACCGCACCTACAATCTCGGCGTCGCCTTCTCGCTTCTTTCGGGCATGGAACGCGAATTCATCATCGGCATGCGGGTTTTGATCGTCGTCTTCGTGCTCTGGCTATGGCGCCGCACGCCGAAGGATCGCCCCTTTGCCCATGCGGGTTTCACGCTGATCATCGCAGGCGCGATCGGCAACTTGATCGACGGCTTCGTCTATGGCCACGTGATCGATTACATCCTGTTCCACACGGCCACATGGTCGTTCGCGGTCTTCAATCTGGCGGACAGTTTCATCACCATCGGCGCCGGCCTGGTCATCCTCGACGAACTCTTCGGGCCTAAAAAAACTGATCAGTAAAATTTTACCGAATTGGTCTAGGGATTGGGAAAGAAACCCGGCTAGTCTTTTCCCATGCGCGACATTGCCGAAATACATGAACGTATTGCCAAAGCGTTCGCGTCTCCCGCCCTGGCCGATGTCGATGAGCCGGCGGTAGAGAAGATTGTGCCTGCGCTCGGTCTCCGGTCGCGGGAAGAACGTGCTGTGCCGAACAACGCATTCGCCGCCGTGCTTTTCCGCATGTCGGAATGGCGCCGCAATCGCCGCACCACCCGGCTCCGGCGAGCCTGGAAGGAGGCGGAGGCCGCAAGCGCCGCAAAGTCGCGGCAGATTGCCACGGTGGTCCACGAGATCCGCACGCCGCTGAACGGCATTCTCGGCATGACCCATCTGCTCTATCAGACCAAGCTGACGGCGGAGCAGCAGAATTACCTGAGCGGCATCCGCCAGTCGGGTTATGCCCTGGCGCAGCTCGTGGAAGATCTCCTGGATTATTCGACGCTGGAAGCCGGCCGCTTCCGGCTCAACAACCGGGCGGAACACCTGCGCCACCTGATCGAGAGCGTCGTCGAGATGCTGGCGCCCCGGGCACATGAGAAACGTATCGAGATCGCCGCGACCGTCGCGGCCGATCTGCCCGATCTTCTCGATTTCGACCCGGCACGCATCCGGCAGGTTCTCTTCAATGTCATCGGCAATGCGGTGAAGTTCACGGCGGAGGGCGGCGTCCTGGTGCGGGCTTTCGTCGAGAACGCCAAGGTCACGATCGCCGTCATCGATACCGGCCCCGGCATGACGGCCGAGGAACAGGCTCGGATTTTCGGCGAGTTCGAACAGGCGGGTTCCGCCGAGGCGCGCAGCGGCGGTACGGGCCTCGGTCTCGGCATCGCTTCCCGCATCCTGACGGAATTTGGCGGTTCGCTTTCGGTATCGAGCCGCAAGGGGATCGGCAGCACGTTCACCATCCGCTTTCCGCTGCGCCTTGCGGACGCCGCCCAGTCCGGCAGCGCGACGCGCAACCAGCTGCTCGCCCGCTCGCGCGTCCTGCTCCTGGCGCCCGACGGTCCGGCCGCGATGGCGACCGTGTCGAGCATCGAAACGCTCGGCGGCCGCTGCCGGCATGTCTCGAACCCCGCCGACGCCCAGATGCTGATCGACCGCGCCGAGGCCGGTTCGATCCCCTATACCGACCTCATCGTCGATCACCGGCTCGCCTCCGATTATGCCAATGAGAAGGCGCATGCGCACCTTCACCGCATCCTGCTCGTCAATCCGGAGGAGAGGGCGTCCCAGCCGCAGGATTTCTTCGACGCCTGGCTCATCCGGCCGCTTCGGGAAAAATCCCTGATCGACGTGCTGAGCGGTCGCCTGCGCGGCTTCGGGACCCGCGACACGTTCAACGACAGTACCCCATCGCCGCCGCCTCCCGTGATCGAGAAATCCCTGGGCGGGCTCGACGTGCTCCTCGGCGAGGACGACCCCGTCAATGCGCTCCTCATCCGCGCCGTGCTCGGCAAGGCGGGTCACCGTGTCCGGCTGGTCGAGGATTTCCCGGCCCTTATCGATACGGCACTGAGCGGGGAGCGGCAGCCCGATCTCATCGTCTCCGACATGCATATGCCGGGCGGCACGGTTCTCGACCTCCTTTCGGCCCTGCGCGCCGGCGACCCTCAGGATGCCCGCCTGCCGATTCCCGTCATCGTCCTGACGGGCGAGGGCCGCGAGGCGGCGCGGCGGGAAGCATTGCTCAACGGCGCAGATCGCGTGCTGGGAAAGCCGGTCGATCCGCTCAAGCTTCTGGAGGAAGTCAGGGCCGTGAGTCTTCTCGGTTACGAGCGTCAACAGGTCCGTTGACGCGGTCGTTGACGGAACCTATTGTGACGGAAACTGTCACGATCCTGTCGCAGAGAAGTGATTTATGGCGGTGATCCAACCGGTACGGGACGAATCACCATGGCAATTGAACTCCTGAACCGTGAATTGACCCCTGAAACGAACCAGGCGCCGGCCTCAATCCCGGCAGGCGGCGATGTCTTCGGCCGCATCGGCACGCTCGAAACGCGGCTGGCCCGCAGCGAGCGCGAGATCGACGCTGCGCAGGCAGTCCGCTACCGCGTCTTCGTCGAGGAGATGAACGCGACCTTGAACCCGGACGCCATGCGCCTCCGTCGAGACGTCGACGCCTATGACGCGATCTGCGACCATCTCCTCGTCATCGACAATGCGATCGAAGGCGATATCGAGGACCAGATCGTCGGCACCTATCGCCTGCTGCGGCAGGAGGTGGCGCTTGCCAATGGCGGCTTCTATTCGGCATCGGAATTCGACATCGAGCCCCTGCTGGCGCGTCATCCCGGCAAGCAGTTCATGGAGCTCGGGCGCTCCTGCGTGCTGCCGGATTACCGCACCAAGCGCACGGTCGAACTGCTTTGGCAGGGCAATTGGGCCTATTCGCTGAAGCACGGCATGAACGCCATGTTCGGCTGCGCCTCCTTCCCTGGCACCATGCCGGAAGAGCATGCGCTGGCGCTCTCCTTCCTGCACCACACGGTTTCGGCCAAGGGCGAATGGGCGGTTTCGGCCCGACCCGATCTCTATCGGCAGATGGACCTGATGCCGCTCGAAGGCGTCAACGCCCGCAAGGCGCTCACCGCGCTTCCGCCGCTGATCAAGGGTTATCTGCGCCTCGGCGCGATGATCGGCGACGGCGCAGTGGTCGATCACGCCTTCAACACGACCGACGTTCTGGTCGTCCTGCCGATCGCCTCGATCTCCAGCCGCTATGTCAACTATTACGGCGCCGATGCCGGAAGATTCGCGAGCTGAAGAGCGTTTTCCGGAAACGCCCTTAACGCACCAGCCGGATCGGCGCGTTATACTGCGCGATAGCCTCGTCGGACGTCAGCAGCAGCATGCCTTCCGACATGGCCTGCGCGATCAGGATTCGGTCGAACGGGTCCTTGTGGATCGGTGGCAAGGTTTCGAGTGCAAGTGCATGCTGCGTGCTCACTTTCAATTCCTCAAAGCCATTGTCCAACAAACCGTGATAGAGCATGCGGGGCTCAATGTTGAAGCCGGTACGATTCAACGCACGCTTTATTGCTAGCTCCCAAATGCTGGCGGCACTGAAGAAGAGTTCGTTTTCCTCATCTTCAAGAATACTCCGCATTTCGTCAGTCAGCCTGGGAGCGTCATCGGCGAACCAGGCGAGAATATGGGAATCCGGAAGAATTCTCATTTGCCGTAAAACATCTCCTCGATTTCTTTGGCGTACATCGAGTCGAAATCGTCGGGAATTGTAGCGTATCCTTTCAAGAAACCCGCTCGCCGCTTCTTCTTCGGCGCCTCTTCCAGCGGCACGACCTTCACCATCGGCTTGCCGGCCTTGGCGATGACGAAGGCTTCGCCCTTTGCCGCCTCCTCGACGAGGCGCGATAGGTGGGTTTTGGCATCATGAATATTGACGGTCTTCATGCGATTATCCGAGTGGACTTAGTTCACTGAACTTAGTCCACTCGTGCTTTCTTTTCAAGCCGCCTCACGTCCCCGCGTTGTAAGCCGCGATCGCCGCCATGTTGACGATGTCGCTGTCCTTCGCGCCCATCGAGGTGATCTGCACCGACCGGTCGAGACCCACGAGCAGCGGGCCGATCACGGTCGAGGCGCCGAGTTCCTGCAGCATGCGGGTCGAGATCGAGGCGGAATGGATCGCCGGCATGACGAGCACGTTGGCCGTGCCGGAAAGCCGGCAGAACGGGTATTGCTCCATGCGGTGCGGATTGAGCGCCACGTCGGCGGCCATCTCGCCATCGTATTCGAAGTCGACGCGCCGCTGGTCGAGGATCTTCACCGCTTCCCGCACCCGTTCCGAACGCTCGCCGATCGGCTGGCCGAAGGTGGAATAGGCGAGCAGCGCGACACGCGGCTCATAACCCATGCGCCGGGCGACGCGTGCCGTCTCGACGGCGATATCGGCAATATCCTCCGCATTTGGCATGTCGTGCACGGCGGTGTCGGCCACGAAGATCGTCCGGCCGCGCGAGATGACCAGCGATACGCCGATCATCTTGTGCCCCGGCTTGATGTCGATGCAGCGGCTGACGTCGGAAAGCGCGGTCGCATAGTTGCGGGTCGTGCCGGTGACCATCGCATCCGCGTCGCCGACGGCCACCATGGTGGCGGCGAAATGGTTGCGGTCGTTGTGGATCAGGCGCTGCACGTCTCGATGGAGGAAGCCTTGCCGCTGCAGCCGTGCATAGAGGTGGTCGATATAGGCATCGACCCGGTTCGAAAGGCGCGCGTTGACGATCTCGATTCCCGGCCGGTCGAGGTCGATACCCGCCTTTTCGGCGGTCGCGCGGATCACGTCGTCACGGCCGAGAAGGATGGCCGTGCCGAGCTTTTGGTGGCAGAAGGAGATCGCCGCGCGCATGACCTGCTCTTCCTCGGCCTCCGCGAAGACGACCCGTTTCGGGAAGCGGCGCACGCGCTCGTAGATGCCTTGCGTCGTCGCGGCGATCGGGTCGCGCCGGGCCGAAAGCTCCGCGGCATAGGCGGCGAGATCGGTGATGTTCTTGCGGGCGACGCCGCTTTCCATCGCCGCTTCCGCGACGGCCACCGGGATCGCCGAGATGAGCCGCGGATCGAACGGCACAGGAATGATGTATTGCGCGCCGAAGCGCGGGCGGTTGCCCTGATAGGCGGCGGCGACATCGTCCGGCACGTCCTCGCGGGCGAGGTTGGCGAGCGCGTTGACGGCCGCGATCTTCATCGCGTCGTTGATCTGGCTGGCGCGCACGTCGAGCGCACCGCGGAAGATATAGGGGAAGCCGAGCACGTTGTTGACCTGGTTCGGATAGTCCGAGCGGCCGGTCGCCATGATCGCGTCGTCGCGGATGCGGGCGACCTCTTCCGGCGTGATTTCCGGGTCCGGGTTGGCCATGGCGAAGATGATCGGCTTCTCCGCCATGGAGCGGATCATCTCTTCGGTGAAGGCGCCCTTCTGCGAAAGGCCGAAGACGACGTCCGCGCCCTTCATGGCCTCTTCCAGCGTCCGCTTGTCGGTCTTTGCCGCATGCGCTGATTTCCACTGGTTCATGCCCTCGGTGCGGCCCTGGTAGATGACGCCCTTGGTGTCGCAGAGGATGATGTTTTCCGGGGCGAAGCCCATCGCCTTGATGAGTTCGATGCAGGCGATCGCCGCGGCACCGGCGCCGTTGCAGACGAGCTTGGTGGTCTTCAGGTCGCGGCCGGTCAGTTCCAGCGCATTGATCAGGCCCGCGGCGGCGATGATCGCCGTGCCGTGCTGGTCGTCATGGAAGACCGGGATGTCCATCAGCTCGCGCAGCCGGCTTTCGATGATGAAGCATTCCGGCGCCTTGATGTCTTCCAGATTGATGCCGCCGAAGGAGGGGCCGAGGAAGCGCACGCAATTGATGAACTCGTCGACGTTCTCGGTATCGACTTCCAGATCGATCGAATCGACGTCGGCGAAGCGCTTGAAGAGGACCGACTTGCCTTCCATGACCGGCTTGGAGGCGAGCGCACCGAGATTGCCGAGGCCGAGGATCGCCGTGCCGTTGGTGATGACCGCCACCATGTTGCCGCGCGTCGTGTAGTCATAGGCGGTGGCCGGATCGGCGGCGATCGCCTTCACGGGCACGGCGACACCCGGCGAATAGGCGAGCGAGAGATCCCGCTGGGTCGCCATCGGCTTGGTCGGGTTGATCTCCAGCTTCCCCGGCCGGCCTTCCGAGTGGAAATCCAGTGCTTCCTGTTCGGTCACTGATGCGCGCGCCCGGGCGTTCTTCTCCGTGGCCTTGTCATTGGCGGGCATAATTCCTCCAGCTTTTTGTGGGCAGCCGTCATTGGGGCCGCGGCAGATGTTGTCTTTCAGGGATCACCATCGATAGTGTCGTCAATTCCCTTGCGCAACAAAAATTCGGCTCCGTGACCCAGTTTGAAAGATTCTCCATCGACGCCCTGAACGCCGCCGAGCTGGCCTCGGAGGAAAGCCGCGCATCCGCGACGCCGATGATGGAGCAGTATATCGAGATCAAGGCGAACAATCCGGGTTCGCTGCTCTTCTATCGCATGGGCGATTTCTACGAGCTCTTCTTCGAGGATGCGGTGGATGCGTCGCGCGCGCTCGGCATCACGCTGACGAAGCGCGGCCAGCATATGGGCCAGGACATCCCCATGTGCGGCGTGCCGGTGCATGCGGCCGACGACTATCTCCAGAAGCTGATTGCGCTCGGTTTCCGCGTCGCCGTCTGCGAGCAGGTGGAAGACCCTGCGGAAGCCAAGAAGCGCGGTGCGAAATCCGTGGTGAAGCGCGATGTCGTCCGCCTCGTCACACCGGGCACGATCACCGAGGAAAAGCTGCTGGTCGCCTCGGAATCGAACTACCTGATGGCGCTTGCCCGCATCCGCGGTTCGTCCGAAGCGCAGATGGCGCTCGCCTGGATCGACATATCCACCGGCGTCTTCCGGCTGGCGGAGACCGACCCGTCGCGGCTGCTCGCCGATATCCTGCGCATCGATCCGCGCGAACTGATCCTGCCGGACACGATCTTCCATGATGAGGAACTGAAGCCCGTCTTCGACGTACTCGGCAAGGTGGCCGTGCCGCAGCCTGCCGTGCTGTTCGACAGCGCCAGCGCCGAAGGCCGCATCGCTCGTTATTTCGGTGTCGGCACGCTGGATGGCTTCGGCACCTTCTCCCGATCGGAACTTGCAGCCGCGGCCGCCGCCGTCGCCTATGTCGAGAAGACGCAGATCTCCGAACGCCCGCCGCTCGGCCGCCCGGAGCGGGAAAGCGGTGCTTCGACGCTTTTCATCGATCCGGCGACACGCGGCAACCTGGAACTCACCAAGACGCTCTCCGGCGACCGCGACGGTTCGCTCCTGAAGGCGATCGACCGCACCGTCACCGGTGGCGGCGCCCGCCTGCTCGCCGAACGGCTGATGTCGCCGCTCACCGATCCCGACCGCATCAACCGGCGTCTCGATTCCATCTCCTTCCTGCTGGAAGAGCCGGGCCTCTGCGGTGAACTGCGCTCGGCGCTGAAACACGTGCCGGACATGCCCCGGGCGCTGTCGCGTCTGGCGCTCGACCGCGGCGGCCCGCGCGATCTCGGCGCCATTCATCGCGGCCTGGAAGCGGCGCGCGGTGTCGCGGCCTTCCTCGACCGCGCCATGCTGCCGGAAGAACTCGGTGACGCGCTGACCGACCTGAAGGCGCTGCCCCTGCAGCTCGAATCCATGCTCGCCAACATGCTGGCCGAGGAATTGCCGCTTCTGAAGCGCGATGGCGGCTTCCTGGCCGAGGGCGCGCATTCCGAACTGGACGAGGTCCGTGCGCTGCGCGACCAGTCGCGCAAGGTCATCGCCGGCCTGCAGCTGCAATATGCCGAGGAGACCGGCATCAAGTCGCTGAAGATCAAGCACAACAACGTGCTCGGTTATTTCATCGAGGTGACGGCCGGCAATTCCGGCACGATGACCGACACGCCGGAAGGCAAGGCACGCTTCATCCACCGGCAGACCATGGCGAGCGCCATGCGCTTCACCACCACCGAGCTTGCCGATCTCGAAAGCCGGATAGCCAATGCCGCCGACCGGGCGCTGACAATCGAGCTCGACGCCTTCGCTAAAATGGTCGAGGCGGTGACCTCCGAGGCGGAGGCGATCAAGGCCGGTGCCCGCGCGCTGGCCGTCATCGATGTCGCGGCGGGCCTCGCCATGCTGGCCGAGGAATGGGACTACCGCCGCCCGGTCGTGGACGCTTCCCGCATGTTCGCGATCGAGGGAGGCCGCCATCCGGTGGTCGAGCAGGCATTGCGCCGCCAATCGGTCGGACCGTTCATCGCCAACGACTGCGATCTGTCTCCGCACAATGGCGGCGAATTCGGCGCGCTCTGGCTGCTGACCGGCCCCAACATGGGCGGCAAGTCGACTTTCCTGCGCCAGAATGCGCTGATCGCCATCCTGGCTCAGATGGGCTCTTTCGTGCCGGCCGCGTCGGCCCATATCGGCATCGTCGACCGGCTCTTTTCCCGTGTCGGCGCGTCGGACGATCTCGCCCGCGGCCGCTCCACCTTCATGGTCGAGATGGTCGAGACGGCCGCGATTTTGAACCAGGCGACCGACCGCTCGCTGGTCATCTTGGACGAGATCGGCCGTGGCACCGCGACCTTCGACGGCCTGTCGATCGCCTGGGCGGCGGTCGAGCATCTGCACGAGGCCAACAGATGCCGCGGCCTCTTCGCCACCCATTTCCACGAACTGACGGCGCTGTCGGAAAAACTGAACCGCCTCTCCAACGCCACGATGCGGGTGAAGGAATGGGACGGCGAGGTGATCTTCCTCCACGAGGTCGGTCCGGGCGCCGCCGACCGCTCCTACGGCATCCAGGTCGCCCGCCTGGCGGGACTCCCCGACTCGGTGGTTGCCCGCGCCCGTGACGTCCTGACCAAGCTGGAGGATTCCGACCGCAAGAACCCGGCGAGCCAGCTGATCGACGACCTGCCCCTCTTCCAGGTCGCCGTCCGCCGTGAGGAGGTCAAGCGCGCCGGGTCATCCAAGGTGGAAGAGGCGCTGAAGGCGATCAACCCGGACGACATGACCCCCCGCGAGGCGCTTGACGCGCTTTATGCGCTGAAGAAGCAGCTGAACTGAATGGCGGGGATTTGCTGAAAACAAGGTCCTTGAACTTTGTCCCTGCAGGCAACAACTTTGAAACACCCGGCGATGATAATCGTTGGTCAAGGTGCTCCAAAAGGTCTATAGCCTCCCGCCAGCCGGCACCTGCAGGATAACATGGCCAGACACGACATCGATTTTTCCGAACTTCTCGACGTGGCCCGCCTTCGGGCCGATTGCAGGGCGATCGTCAAGGACCGGGACCGTCCGCAGCTCGAAATGCGCGCCGTCCTTCTGCCGCTCCTGCGCCGCGCCAGCGTCGAGGGCCGGGAAAAGGCCCGCCAGCTCCTTGGCCGTGACGGCAGCGGCCTGAAATGCGCCCGCCGCATCTCCTGGCTCCAGGACCAGATCATCACCGTCCTGCACGAGGTGATCGTCGAGAGCATTCATCCCGAAGGCGCCGATATCGCGGTCGCGGCGGTCGGCGGTTACGGCCGCGACACGCTGGCGCCGGGTTCGGATATCGATCTTCTCTTCCTGCTGCCGGAGAAGAACTCCGATGCCATGCGCAAGTCGGTCGAGTTCCTGCTTTACTTGCTCTGGGACATGGGCTTCAAGGTCGGCCATGCCACCCGCACGGTGGAAGAATGCATCCGCCTTTCGAAAACGGACATGACGATCCGCACGGCGATCCTCGAAAGCCGCTATATCTGCGGCCGCGAGGCGCTGGTGAAGGAGCTGGAGACCCGCTTCGACCACGAGATCGTCGCCGATACCGGCCCGGAATTCATCGCCGCCAAGCTTGCCGAGCGCGACCAGCGCCACCAGAAGGCCGGCGACACGCGTTATCTCGTCGAACCGAACGTCAAGGAGGGCAAGGGGGGGCTGCGCGATCTCCACACGCTCTTCTGGATCGCCAAATATTACTACCGCGTCCGCGACACGGCCGAACTCGTCAAGCTCGGCGTCCTGTCGCGCGAGGAGGAGCGGCTGTTCGAAAAGGCCGACGATTTCCTCTGGGCGGTGCGCTGCCACATGCACTTCCTCACCGGCAAGGCGGAGGAGCGGCTGTCCTTCGATATCCAGCGGGAGATCGCCGAGAGCCTCGGTTACCGCACGCGCCCCGGCCTTTCCGCCGTCGAGCGCTTCATGAAGCACTATTTCCTCGTCGCCAAGGATGTCGGCGATCTCACCCGCATCCTCTGCGCCGCTCTGGAAGAGCAGCAGGCGAAGGTGGCGCCCGGGCTGACGAAGCGAGTCATCTCCCGCTTCACCAAGCGGCTCCACAAGATTCCCGGCACCCTCGATTTCGTCGAGGATCGCGGCCGCATCACGCTCGCCGATCCGGACGTCTTCAGGCGCGACCCGGTCAACATCATCCGTTTCTTCCACGTGGCGGATATCAACGGGCTGGAGCTTCACCCCGACGCCTTGAAGCGCATGACCCGCTCGCTGTCGCTGATCGACAACGACGTGCGCGAGAACGAGGAGGCGAACCGGCTTTTCCTTTCGATGCTGACCTCCAGGCGCGATCCGGCGCTGGTGCTCCGCCGCATGAACGAGGCGGGCGTGCTCGGCCGCTTCATCCCGGAATTCGGCAAGGTCGTGGCGATGATGCAGTTCAACATGTATCATCACTATACGGTCGACGAGCACCTGATCCGTTCCGTCGAGGCGCTGTCGGAGATCGACAACGGCAAGGCGGCGGATATCCATCCGCTGTCCAACAAGCTGATGCCGACGATCGAGGACCGCACGGTGCTCTATGTCGCCGTCCTGCTGCATGACATCGCCAAGGGCCGCCAGGAGGATCATTCGATCGCCGGTGCCCGCATCGCCAGAAAGCTCTGCCCGCGCCTCGGCCTCAATCCGAAGCAGACCGAGCTCGTCGTCTGGCTGATCGAGGAACATCTGATCATGTCGATGACGGCGCAGACCCGCGACCTGCACGACCGCAAGACGATCACCGACTTCGCCGAGAAGGTGCAGTCGATGGACCGGCTGAAGCTGCTCCTGATCCTGACGATCTGCGATACCCGCGCCGTCGGTCCCGGCGTCTGGAACGGCTGGAAGGGCCAGCTTCTCCGCACGCTCTACTACGAGACCGAACTCCTGCTTTCCGGCGGCTTTTCGGAAGTCTCCCGCAAGGAACGGGCGAAGCAGGCGGAAGAGGAACTCTTCGAGGCCCTTTCCGACTGGAGCAGCAAGGACCGTCGCACCTATTCGAACCTGCACTACCAGCCCTATCTTCTGTCCGTTTCGCTGGACGATCAGGTTCGCCATGCGAATTTCATCCGCGAGGCGGACAAGGCCGGCCATGCGCTCGCCACCATGGTGCGCACCGACAGTTTCCACGCCATCACCGAGATCACGGTTCTGGCGCCCGACCATCCGCGCCTGCTCTCGATCATCGCCGGCGCCTGCGCCGCCGCGGGCGCCAACATCGCCGATGCGCAGATCTTCACCACCACCGACGGCCGTGCGCTCGATACCATCATGGTCAATCGCGAATTCCCGGTGGACGAGGACGAACTGCGCCGGGCCGGCACGATCAGCCGCATGATCGAGGATGTGCTGTCCGGCAAGAAGCGGCTGCCGGAGGTGATCGCCACGCGCGCCAGGTCGCGCAAGCGCAACAAGACCTTCACCATCCCCCCCTCGGTCATCATCTCGAACGGCCTGTCGAACAAGTTCACGGTCATCGAGGTGGAATGCCTCGACCGCACCGGCCTGCTGGCGGATATCACCGCCGTGCTCGCCGATCTCTCGCTCGACATCCATTCGGCCCGCATCACCACCTTCGGCGAAAAGGTCATCGACACCTTCTACGTCACCGATCTCGTCGGCCAGAAGGTCGTGAACGAGAACCGCCAGGGCAATATCGCCGCCCGGCTGAAGGCGGTCATGGCCGAACAGGAGGATGAGCTTCGAAACGGCATGCCCTCCGGCATCATCGCCCCGGCGCCCAGTCCGACCCCCGAACCCGCTCCTGCCCCGCCGCGCAGGACCAAGGCCAGCGTGTGAGGCGTCTCCCATGAGCCTCGTCAAGAAATTCGCGACAGTCGGCGGGGCGACGCTCGGCAGCCGCATCTTCGGTTTCGCCCGCGAGACGCTGATGGCGGCGGCTCTCGGCACCGGCCCGATGGCCGACGTCTTTTATGCCGCCTTCCGTTTCCCGAACCTCTTCCGCCGGCTGTTTGCCGAAGGCGCCTTCAACGCAGCCTTCGTGCCGCTCTTTTCCAAGGAGATCGAGGCGAACGGCATCGAGGGTGCCAAGCGCTTTTCCGAAGAAGTGTTCGGCGTTCTGTTTTCCGCCCTGCTGATCATCACCATCGCCATGGAACTGATGATGCCCTGGCTGGTGGAATGGGTGATCGCGCCGGGCTTTGCCGACGATCCGGAAAAGACCTCCATCACCATCCGCATGGCGGCGGTGATGTTCCCCTATCTCATGTGCATGTCGTTGACGGCGATGATGAGCGGCATGCTGAACTCGCTGCATCACTTCTTCGCCGCGGCCATCGCGCCGGTTTTTTTGAACGTGGTGATGATCGGCGCGCTCTTTTACGGCCTCTGGATCGGCGCCGATCCGCTGGCGATCGCCTGGTACCTTTCCTGGAGCGTGCTGGCGGCAGGCATCCTGCAGCTCGCCGTCGTCTATGCCGGCGTGCGCCATGCCGGCATCAATATCGGCTTCCGCCGCCCGAAGATGACGCCGAACGTCAAGCGGCTGCTGGTGCTTGCGGTTCCCGCCGCGGTCATGGGCGGCATCACCCAGATCAACCAGATCATCGGCCAGGCGATCGCTTCGGGGAAGGAAGGCGCGATCGCCGCACTTCAATATGCTGACCGCATCTACCAGCTGCCGCTCGGCGTCGTCGGCGTGGCGGTCGGCGTCGTGCTTCTGCCCGAGCTTGCCCGGGCGCTGAAGGCCGGCCACCTCAAGGATGCGGCCAATACCCAGAACCGCTCGATCGAGTTCGTGCTTTTCCTGACGCTGCCCGCCGCCGCCGGCTTATGGATCCTGTCGGATGCGATCATCCGCGTGCTTTACGAGCGGGGCGCCTTCTCGGCGGAGAACACGGCGGTCGTCGCCTCGATCCTGGCGATCTACGGCATCGGCCTGCCGGGCTTCGTGCTGATCAAGGCGCTGCAGCCGGGCTTTTTCGCCCGCGAGGACACCAAGACGCCGATGCGCTTCACGATGATCTCGGTCGTCATCAACTCGGGTCTCGCCATCACGCTCTTCCCGCTGATCGCCGAGCGCGGCATCGCCACGGCCGAGGCCGCCGCCGGCTGGATCAATACGGTCATGCTGTTTTCGATGCTGCTCTGGCGCGGCTACATGACCTGGGAATGGGCGCTCGCGAAACGCACCGCCATGCTTCTCGTTTCGACCGCCGTCATGTCGGCGGCGCTCGTCTATGCGCTTCCCTATGCCGCTCCCTGGCTCACGCCCGAGGCGCATCTCTTTCGCCAGGTCACGGCGCTCGCCTGCCTGCTGACGCTGGCCATGGTCGTCTATTTCGCCTCAGCCTTCCTGATCGGCGGCGCCGATATGGGCATGATCCGCCGCAACCTGAAGCGGAAGGTGAAGGCGGCCCCGGAACCCACGGAATAGCGTCCCGACCGGCAGTGCCACGCGGTTTTGCTAGGAACGATTACGGCGTTTGAGGCTGGCCAGGCCCTTTCCCTTGCCGCAATAGGCCCAGCGGCGCTTCGGTCCGATGTCCACATGCACGATGCCGTTGCAGTAGCGGCCGATGCCGCCGATGCCGGGTGCGCCGGCTGCGGCGGCGAGGATTGCCTTTTCGGAAACGCCGGGTATGCGGATATCGGCGGCATAGCAGCGGCTATGCTGCGACGTGCCCGAATGCGGCCGGTGACCGGATGTCACCATCGGCTTGCGGCCCGTCTGCTTGGCGATATGGGCGAGAATGGCTCCGAGCCTTTCGGGGAAACAGCCTGTCCGGACGCTGACCCTTTGTACGGTATAGAAGGCGGAATAGTCGTGTTTGAAGGACGTGCCGCGGCGTTTCTGGCTCTGGCCGGCTTCGGCATTGGCGTTGAGGCCGAGTGCCAGAAGGCACGCCAGCGCGGCGCGAAAAATCATGCGCATGGGATCCCCCGAGAAGAGACCGGTCTTCATGACCGGTTAACTGTAACTGCGTGTCAGGTATTTCTTTTCAAAAATTGGCGCAAATAAGGAGCCTTTTACTCAAAAATGGGAATTTTTCTGCCCAAATGGCTAACATCCGTTAATGATTTTGAGGTGGGGCGGGAAACATTTTTCCCTTCCGGTGTATGGAGGATGCGCCGAAGGCGGTAGCCGTGTTCCACAAGGTGATCCTCGCCGATCTTGTTTGAGGAAGCCGATGAGCCCTGCCGATCTCCTCCTTTGTGGGGGAGATGCCCGGCAGGGCAGAGGGGGGTAAGGCAAGGCAGATCAAAGCCTTACAAAAAATCGACAGAAAAAATCGGCTCTGTTTTTCCCCGCCCTGCAAACCTGTGCCATCCTGTGTCCGTTCCGTTTCGGCTACACCGGTTCA
>Ga0164243_10000238_pt1 | contig 119812 bp, 108 predicted proteins | sample OricompcompostOP_FD_108781 | JGI IMG/M metagenome (GOLD analysis project Ga0164243, IMG submission 108781) | Organic Plus compost microbial communities from Emeryville, California, USA - Original compost - Organic plus compost (OP) | ecosystem: Engineered > Solid waste > Mixed feedstock >...
CCACGGTGATACGCATGTAGATGGGTTTCATACCACCCACATAGTTTTTTGGTTTCTTCAAGTAGAAGAGCAAGGAATAATTTGTACTCATGATAATACATCATTTATGGTGAACAAAATTAGCCTTGCAGCCTATGGTAGTCAAGATGTTTAGTTATTGAACAGGTTGTTGTTCAACAACTTAATACTCTTTCAGTGAGTAGCGGTAGGTTAGGGATTGACTCACTGAATTACTCACTGTTTTTATGCGAATAATTGAATGAATCAGGATGTTGTAAAAAACAAAAAGCCCGCAAACGTTTAATTTGCAGGCTTTTGTATGCTTTGACTTCAAGATGTGTAGCCCGTAGGGGAATCGAACCCCTGTTTCAAGAATGAAAATCTTGCGTCCTAACCCCTAGACGAACGGGCCATTTTTATACCGAAGAAACCAGTTGTTTTTTTCGGTCTGCAAAGATACCTCTTTAGCCCAATTTTCAAAAAGAAAATAAAATTTTATTGCTCACCGCTTATCGACGCTGTATTTGCCGGGGCCGATGAAGCTGAGGCCCAAAAATACGGCACCCATCTTTAATGCATGTGCGGCACCCATTATGCCTTCACCTGCTCCGAGGTGATGCAGCGAAGCTATCGCCATCACAAAAGTGAGCAGCAGGGTCGTAGGCCGGAAGAAAAAACCGATGATGAGGAACACACCGCCGAGCGTTTCCACTAAACCGGCGAGGAATCCCCAAACCGCAGGAAACGCCGTGACACCAATTCTTCCCATCGCCCCGCCCACACCATGCCACATATCCGGCCCGCCCAGGAGTTTGGGATACCCATGCAGGATGAATAAGAAGCCCACGCCTACACGTAGGAGCAGTAAACCGGTGTTTCTAAATTTGCTTAGCGAAGATAATGCTGCCATTTCGTTTCTGATAAATAGAGAATAAATCAAACTAATTATACAATAGCTCAGTATAACCGCGCTGCCAAAAAAGTCGGCATTTGGGGGCGATTAAATGTTATAATCGCGCAATTTGATTTATCTTTGTCACAATTGCAAAATAGGCAATGCCTTTTTGCATTAATTTGACTTAATTCTTTACAAACACGACAATACATTGAGTGACGTAACTTTACCTTTCAAACGCTATACCATTACCTCCGCACTGCCTTACGCCAATGGGCCATTGCACATCGGGCATCTCGCCGGCGCTTATATACCGGGAGACACCTTTGTCCGCTTCCTGCGGAGCAACAACAAGGAGGTGGTGTATGTGTGTGGATCTGATGAACACGGTGCAGCGATTACCATCAAGGCAAAGAAGGAGAATACCACGCCGCAGGCGATTATTGATCAATACCACACCCAAATTAAGGCGAGCTTCGAACAGTTTGGAATCGCCTTTGATATTTACCATCGTACTTCGGAAAAAATCCATCATGAGCTGTCTCAGGAATTTTTCCTTAATCTGTACGAGAAAGGCGAATTTATCGAGCAGTCTTCGGAGCAATATTACGACGAGGAGTTCCACCAGTTTTTGGCCGACCGTTACATTACAGGTACTTGTCCCAACTGCAATAGCGATGGGGCGTATGGCGACCAATGTGAGAAGTGTGGAACCTCGCTTAATCCAATAGACCTCATTAACCCTATTTCCACGCTTAGTGGAAAGCCGCCCGTGCTTCGTGAAACGAAGCATTGGTATCTTCCTTTGGATAAGTATCAGCCTTGGCTGGAACAATGGCTGTTGGAAGGTAAAAAAGATGTGTTGAAGCCCAATGTTTACGGACAATGCCGCTCTTGGCTTAAGTCGGGCCTGCAGCCTCGGTCGATGACGCGGGATCTCGACTGGGGCGTCGACGTGCCCCTTAAGGAGGCACAGGGAAAAAAATTGTATGTATGGCTCGATGCCCCCATTGGTTACATTTCCGCAACCAAACAGTGGGCCCTCGATACCGGAAACGATTGGGAAAAATACTGGAAGAAGCAGCCAAATGCCGACGATAATGCTGGTCTCATTCATTTTATCGGCAAGGATAATATTGTATTCCACTGTATCACATTCCCCAGTATACTGCATGCGCACGGCGAGTACATCTTGCCGGATAACGTGCCGGCCAATGAATTTCTCAACTTGGAAGGGGACAAGCTGTCTACATCCCGCAATCACGCGGTGTGGCTGCACGAGTACCTCGAAGACTTTCCCGGTAAGCAAGACGAACTGCGTTACGTGCTGACTTCGATTCTGCCCGAAACCTCGGACAGCGAGTTTACCTGGAAGGATTTCCAGGCGCGGGTAAACAATGAATTGGTGGCCATCTTGGGGAATTTTATCAACCGGGTGCTGGTGTTATCACATAAATATTTCGACGGAAAGGTGATGACTGCGGACAATCTGACAGAAACCGACCGGTTTGTTTTCGAGGAACTGGCCCGGTACCCGCAAAGCATTGCGGCTTCCATTACCCAGTACCGCTTCCGGGAAGCGCTGGCACAACTCATGAATGTGGCTCGCTTGGGTAATAAATATTTGGCGGATGCCGAGCCCTGGAAACTGATCAAGGCAGACGAATTGAGAGTCCAAACGGTATTGAACGTAAGCTTGCAGATCGCGGCCAACCTGGCGGTGATGGCGCAACCGTTTTTGCCCCGGACAGCCGAAAAACTATTTGATATGCTGAACTTTGATCAGCGAGGCTGGAGCCACGCCGGAAATAACCCGTTACTTCCTGCCGGCCATCAACTCGGTGCCGTCCAATTGCTTTTCGAAAAAATCACAGACGAGCAGGTGCAGCATCAGCTCGATAAACTTGCACGCGCTAAACAGGCCGCCGCAACAACGGCCAAACCCGCGGCGCCCGTCAAGGACAACATCGCTTTCGAGGATTTCATGAGGCTGGATATCCGCGCGGCGAAAATTATTGCTGCGGAAAAGGTGGCCAAAACTAAAAAATTGCTGAAACTTACGCTCGACACGGGTATTGACCAGCGGATCGTCGTATCCGGGATTGCCGAGTATTTTACCCCGGAGGAAGTGATAGGGCGGCAAGTATCGCTGCTTGCCAATCTGGAACCGAGAGAGATTAAGGGAATTAGTTCTCAGGGAATGATTTTGATGGCCGAGGACGCCGACGGTAGGTTAGATTTCGTAGCGCCTAAAACCCAGATTACGCCGGGTAGCGTCATCCGCTAGACAACTTGTTGAAGAAGGGTGATCACCTCTTTTGCTGCTTTGACATCGTGTACACGCAGCAACTGCACACCTTTGGTGAGTAGTATCGAGTGGAGGGCCGTCGTACCATTCAACGCTTCCTCGGCTGTTATACCAAGCTTTTTATAAATGAGTGACTTACGGGAAATGGCTCCAAGCAGTGGCCTACCGAAGATATGAAATTCGTCGATCCGCTTTAGTAGCTCATAATTTTGAGACATGGTTTTTCCAAAACCTGGGCCGGGATCCAGAATAATGTCTGTGACGCCCAACGCATGTAACGACGCTACACACCGGCCAAAATAGCTGCTGATTTCGCTGACGATATCCCCGTTGTCGGCTGTCCGGTGCATCGTCTCGGGTGTGCCACGCACATGCATGAGTATGTAGGGCACCCGGAGGTCTGCTACGGTCCTGTACATGGCTTCATCGAACGTGCCTCCCGAAATATCGTTAATGATGTGGGCGCCGTCAGCTACGGCTTGACGTGCCACTTCGGCGCGGAATGTGTCGACAGATAACACCGCGTCGGGAAATGTTTTTGCAATAGCACGGACGATAGGCGCCAGGCGATCGAGTTCGTCGGCTGTGCTTATTTGTGCGGCATTTGGTCGGGTTGAATACGCGCCAACGTCCAATATGTCCGCGCCCTCCGTTAGCATACGCTCAGCTTGTGCCAGGGCGGCGTCTACCCTGTTGTAACGGCCACCGTCGTAAAAGGAATCTGGTGTGACGTTGAGAATACCCATGACCTTTGGCGTCGACAGGTCCAGAAGTCTGCCACCGGCATTGATCGTCAGGTACCGTGCAATTCCCTTCGTCATTTTCTAATAAATGAAAATCGGCCACTAGCGTCCAGCTTAATGACCACCGAGGGAAGGCTGAGCTGACTATCGTCACGGCCGTACGCAACGATGTAATCCACGCCGTTGTGGATGTCCCCTTTGATCTCCGAATAATTGCCCGGAGCTGGCCGGCCGCTGATGTTGGCAGAAGTCGAAAGTATCGGTTTGCGGAACCGTTGAAGCAGTTGTTCGCAAAAGGGGTGTCGCACGATCCGGATGCCGACGCTGCCGTCGGCTGCCGGTACATTCGGCGCCAGGTTTTTTGCGCCGGAATAGACGATGGTCATCGGCCGGTCTGCATATTCGATAAGCTGATAAGCCACTTCGGGTACTTCCGTAACGTAACTGTTTAGCTGGTTCTCATCGTGGAGCAGCACGATAAAGCTCTTTCCGGGATCACGGCCTTTCAAAGCGTATACTTTTTCAACGGCTGCTTGGTTGGTCGCGTCACAACCTATTCCCCAGATGGTGTCCGTGGGGTAGAGGATGAGCCCTCCGGCCCGGAGGGCTTCGAGGGCTTTTTGGATATCCGATGACTGTACATCACTGTGCATATGGTATCTGTTATACAGCTACGTTGTGTTCGCGCAGCGCATCGTTGAGTGACGTTTTTTTGTCGGTCGACTCCTTACGCTTACCGATAATCAATGCACAAGGCACCTGATATTCGCCGGCTGCAAACTTTTTTGTGTAGGATCCTGGAATAACGACCGACCGGGCAGGTACGCGACCTTTGTATTCAACCGGTTCTGCACCGGTCACATCAATAATTTTGGTTGAGCCGGTGAGCACGACATTGGCACCCAACACGGCTTCCGACTCGACGTGTACTCCCTCTACGACGATGGCACGGGACCCTACAAATACGTTGTCTTCAATGATCACCGGCGAAGCCTGTACAGGCTCCAATACCCCGCCGATACCCACGCCGCCGCTTAGATGGACGTGCTTGCCAATCTGCGCACATGATCCGACGGTAGCCCAGGTGTCTACCATCGTGCCTTCATCGACATACGCGCCGATGTTGACGTATGAGGGCATCATGATGACGCCTTTAGCCAAATAAGCGCCGTAGCGTGCGATGCCATGGGGAACGACGCGAACCCCCAATTCCTTGTAGTCGGTTTTCAGCCTCATTTTGTCATGGAAAACAAAGGGACCTACGTGTGTCTCCTCCATCTGGCGGATGGGGAAATAGAGGATAACGGCTTTCTTTATCCAATCGTTTACGTGCCAACGTGAGCCAATAAGCTCTGCCACTCGGAGGTCGCCGCTATCAAGTTTTTGAATAACGGTCTCCACCGCTTCTTGGTATTCTTTATATGTTAACAATTGCCGGTCTTCCCAGGCTGCTTCAATACGTTTTTTAATTTCCGTAATCATAGTTTAATAATGTGAGTAATGCAGGAACAAAGTAAGCAAATTCTTTGGACATCCTTTGTGTCTTGGACGGTAAATGCCGTGAATTGACGGATTTATCCCTATTTTTGCTGTATGGGGAGTCAGTCAGAAAAACTACGGATAGATAAATACCTATGGGCGATAAGGGTGTTTAAGACCCGGAGCTTAGCGACCGAAGCATGCAGGGCAGGCAGGGTGAAACTAAATGGCCAGCAACAGGTAAAGCCTTCTTATGTGGTAAAAGTTGGCGACAGCTACCAAATACAGAAAGGCATCGAGCGGAAGACATTGATGGTGACCGGCTTGCTGGAAAAACGCGTGGATGCCAAAACGGCTATCAACTTTTACGAGGACATCACGCCGGAGGAAGAAACCCTGGGTTATAAAGCCCTATACCACGTTCCGGCGTTTAAAAGAGATCGGGGGGCAGGCCGTCCAACCAAAAAAGATCGCCGCGAAATTGACGAATTGCAAAACGATTGGTGGGATCGGGATGAATAGGGTCTAAGGCAGGTGTTTTGCCAGTTCATCCATGTCGATAGCGCCGTGCGACGCGTGATAGAGACATGCCGGGCCCTGGACCAATAATATCTGTGGGGATTCGTGTATTACCTGCCATCTTTCCGACACCGCACTGGAAATGTCCCGATAGCTGATGAGGTCAAGGTAGTATACAGGAATATCGGACGGAATGCTGTCAGCGCCAAATTCAATGGAGCGTTTAGCCATGCTGCTTACGGAACAGCGGGTGCTGTGTTTGAAAATGATACATGCCTGCCCGGCATTGTTGGCAATTTCGTCGAGTTGACTTTTGGAGTTCAGTGGAATCCAGTTCATAGCCTAAGGCTTGTTAAGTTTATGTGACTCAATATGGATCAACGCTGCCGCTAGCGGATAGCTCACCGTCGAGCTGCTGTCGCTGGCCGTGAAATGGGTGGGCAGTACCAGCCCCCCTCCGACGTCTTTAAACTCACTGACGGTATAGTACGCAGTATCGCGCTGGTCGGCGCGGTTTGGTTGCCAATGCTGGATCCGGCCGTTCCGGGCGTCAATATAGAGTTGGCCATTTACCGAAGCGTCGAAGCTTGTCTTCTCATTTGCTAATTTGATTACCGTAAACCGCCTGGAACCGATTAATTTTTCTTTTTCCACAGCATGAATGGCGTTGCGCCCCTCCATTGTTGTCGGAAGAAAGAGCAGGCTGGCATCTTTCCTAAATGTGGAAAGCGCTTCTTGTATAAGCTTGGCGGATTTAAGACTATCGCCCTGTTTTTCGCTATTGATAAACGCGGCGCCCTTTTCAGTCTTCAGGTTGAATAGGGTTATCACGGTATCGCCGTCTTTGGAAACTTCCTCAAAACGGCAATCCCCGGTTTGTTTATCCCATAGATATTCCCGTACGCCCTGCGAAGTGTCTCCAGCACGCTCAAGGCAGCTAAACATGAAATAGCGAACATCCTGCCAGTTCTGTTTGCCGCCTATGCCTTCCCAAATTTTTGCCTCCACCGTAGTGTCAGCTGGCTGACTATACGCAGCGGGGAGTAAACTAAATAGGAAAAACAGTGTGTTTAAATAGGTTTTTGCGTTGTCCATCATTCTCGAGCCTCTACCAATTTTGCCGGACCAGCCGGGTCGATACGTGCCACGAAGGTGCATCAACCCTGTCTAAGTGGGTTAACCAATTATCGAACGCGCTTGATTTTCGGGTATGTGCTGTAAGCTGCGCAAGTTTTTCTCGAACAGGATTGCAGTGATAAGCAACCGAGCAACAACACAAACAAGCTTATTGTTAATACCCTTTTCATGTCCATTCAATCATTTGCTTAACAAAGGTAACCATTTAATATTTTCTGCTCAAAGCCGCCATCTGAATGGCGGTCACCGCGGCTTCTTCGCCTTTATTACCATGTTTGCCTCCGGCCCGATCAAGGGCCTGCTGCAGATTGTCTGTCGTTAAAACGCCAAATACTACAGGCTTATTGTGTTTAAGGGAGGTGTTTGCAATACCATGGGCTACCGCGCTGCAGATGTAATCAAAATGCTTCGTTTCGCCCTGAATGACACAACCTAGGCAGATCACCGCATCCAGGGAATCGTCCCGAAGCAGGATATCCGCTCCGCTGATTAACTCGTAGCTGCCCGGTACTTCTGCAATCCGAATGTTTTCGTCCTGAGCCCCATGCTGTTTCAATGCCTGTAGTGCACCGTTTAATAAGCTTCCCGTGACTTCAGCATTCCATTGTGCAACGACAATACCGAAGCGATGCGGAGCAGCGGACGCAACCTGGAGGTGTGCAAAGTCGGATAAACTTTTATTGATGCTCGCCATGGGGGCTAACTAATAAGTTAAGTTGCAGGAAGACTGTGATGTGATAATCACAGACACATCCTATAAAATTCTATAACTGTGCTTCGGCTCTGGCGATATAGCTTTCTATCGACGTAGCTTCCTGGCTTTCCGGATAGTCAGACTGAATCTGTTTGTAGGCAGATAAAGCCTGCTTAAAATCATTCTGTGCTTCGTATACTAAACCCAGTTTTTTGAGTAACAGGGGTGCTGTAAACGCGTTAGCGTTTTTTTCAGCGGCCTTTTTATAGTACGAAGCAGCTTTTTTATAGTCTTGTAGTTCGCTGTATGCATCTCCCAGCATGCCTATTACCAGTGGATCAAGAATCGTACTGCCCGTATTGCTATATTTCTCCAAGGCATCGATTGCTTCCTGATATTTGCCTTGGCGTAGATACAACCCGCCTAAATAGGCATTGGCAATATTCGCGGACTTTGTGTTGTCGTACTCTTCGGCAATTTCTTTAAATCCCGGATACGAACCGTCGCCGTTAATCGCACGCTCCTGCAGCGAGTCGATGGTCGCGTAGGTCTCTGCTTTGTACAGCTGATCTGCTGCCGCTTCGGCACGAGGTGCTAAATAGAATCGCTGATAACCGATATACAATAGGATCAATACGATGATACCACCGAGTATAAAAACAAGGCTTTTTTGGTTTTCCTGGATGAAGCTGCTGCTTCCAGTTTTTACGGGCGCTTCCGCAACCGCTTTATGTTTTTGATTACTTGACATTTCTGTTTTAAATTCGGATTGCAAAAATACACTTTTACTGATTATATACAAGTATAGACACGGAAATATGGGGAATTAGCTATTTGCATTTTTTAGGCGATCCAATTCCTCGTAAACGGAGTTGTTGCTCTTGAACTCAGGTACCAGTTCCTTCATTTTGAGCACGATCGTCCTTTCGTTTTGGTGTTTAGCGATGTCGATAAGATAATCGATCTGTTTATCCACAAGTTCAAAGTCGTAATCCCGCGTTTTGGCGATCATGATTTTCTCGTGGTGTGTGGGTAGCGTATTTTCCAAATCATTCAAGAGCTCTTCATAGAGCTTTTCACCGGGCCGGAGGCCGGAATATTCTATGGCGATATCCTTGTTAGGTACAAGCCCCGATAATTTGATCATCTTGTTCGCCAGCTCAACGATTTTCACCGATTTACCCATGTCAAAAACGAATATTTCACCGCCCTTGCCCATGGAGCCGGCCTCCAACACAAGCTGGCAGGCTTCAGGAATTGTCATAAAATATCGGGTGATTTCGGGATGGGTGACGGTAAGCGGGCCGCCCCTTTCGATCTGGATTTTAAAACGTGGGATTACCGACCCATTGGATCCCAACACATTGCCAAATCGCGTGGTAATAAAGAGGGTGGGGGATTTATCGGCGAGAAGGCCCTGTTGTTTGATCAGGTGGTTGAAATAAGTCTGCACGTAGATCTCGGCGATGCGTTTCGAGGCACCCATCACGTTGGTCGGATTAACCGCTTTGTCGGTCGATATCATCACGAATTTCTCCACGCCGTATTTTACCGATAGTCTGGCGAGGAGCCGGGTTCCCATGACATTGGTGCGCACCGCTTCTACGGGATGGTTTTCCATCATTGGTACGTGCTTGTAAGCAGCAGCGTGGTACACGTAATGCGGTTTAAATGTACGGAACAATGCCTCCATACGGTCGTGATCACGAATATCACCGATAAACGCATGATAAACCTGATTTTTTTGGGACTCTTCCAGCTCCAGCTGCAATTCGTGTAGCGGAGTCTCGGCTTGATCGCTGAGGATAATCATTTGCGGCGAAAACCGCCCCAGTTGTCGGGCGATCTCACTTCCTATGGATCCGGCGGCCCCGGTGACCAGCACACGTTTGCCATTTAGCTGCTGATGAATCGAGTGGTTGTTGATTTTGATCGGTTCGCGCTCGAGCAAATCCTCAATGCGCATTTTTTGGATATGATTGGGGTTTACCTCTCCGTTTATCAGGCGGTGCACGGGCGGCATGGTGAGCACCTTAATGTTTTTCTCCAGGCAGAGGTCCACAATCTTGGTTTTCTTTTCGACGGGAATGTTATGGGTCGAAATGATCAACTCATCTACCTTACCCAAAGCGATAAGCTGTTCAAAGTAGTCTGTGCTGTATATCCGTATCCCGTCAATGACCTTTCCTACTTTTTGAAGGTTATCGTCGATAAATCCGATAACGGCGTGATTGCTGTTGTGGTCGTGGTCCAGCGTCCGTTTGGCGGCGATGCCTAAATCGCCTGCGCCGTAAATGATTGTTTGCCGGCGGTTGACTTTTGTATTTTTGATATATAAAAAGAAGAGCTTAACCGCAGAACGATAGGTGATCAGGAATAAGAACGTCATCAAGCCATAGGTAACCAGCAGGCTATTTGACAACAGCGGCGCATGGTTGGCCGCAATCAAAATGTTGTTAACCAGAAAAAGAGCAAGGACACTTAATGAAACCGACAAAAGGATCCGAACGGAATCCAGCGCACTTGTGTAGCGCACGATACCGGCATACATCTTTAGCCGGTAAAATACCATTGAACTGGCGCCTAATACTATCAGTAATTGCCGGCTAAACGTTGCGGAATTGATGGCTTCGTAATTAAAGCTACTTAATAACAGCGAGGCGAAAAACAACGCGACGGCGCTACAGCACAGATCGAGCATGAAAATAATCCATCGGGGAACTATGCTAAACCGATCAAACATCTAATTCAATAAGTGGGCAGTAAATTGATTTTGTCAAACTTAGGTAATTTTACATTTATTTGCAATTTAAATTTGCGCACTGTACCTGTGCTCTAAAATTCGGGTTTATTCCAAGGCTTGGTCTGTTGTGTTACCGCTAAACGTGCAGCTCAATTACCCGGAAACCCCCGTTTCAGGGCGCGTTTTTTTGTCAGGGATAGCCGATTAATATACACTTCGCTCAACGTTATTCATAAAACTTTACCTATTTTCGCATATGGACAGTTTAGTGTAATGTGAATTTATGAGTGAGCTTTCGAAATTAGCGCGCCAAGCCTTGTTACAACCGCAGGAGGCCGTATTGGAAACCGGAAGAAAGAAAGACAGCCTATTTATCGGAATACCGAAAGAAATTAGTTTTCAGGAAAATCGTGTGCCCCTGACCCCGCTTTCGGTGGCGCTGCTGATTGAGAACGGTCACGAAGTTATTCTGGAAAGCGGCGCCGGCGAGGCAGCAAATTTTTTGGATCATCATTACAGTGAACAGGGCGCGCGCATCGTCCATAATAAAGAAGAAGTTTATAAGGCAAACATTATCATCAAGATTGCCCCGCCTACAATCGAGGAGGTCAGCCTCATGCGGAATGGGCAGGTGCTGCTTTCATCACAGCAGCCATCCCTAATGAGCTTTGAACTCTTGCAGGCGCTGATGAAAAAAAGGGTGACGGCGTTGTCCTATGAATATCTCCGGGATGAAGGGAACACGCTTACCGTGGTACGGGCGATGAGCGAAATCGTTGGAGCCACTTCAGTGCTCATCGCGGCGGAATACTTAAGCAACGTATTCGACGGTAAAGGCTTAATGCTTGGGGGTGTCACCGGCGTTCCGCCTACTGAAATGGTCATTCTCGGAGCAGGTACCGTGGGGGAGTTTGCGGCACGTACCGCCATCGCCTTAGGCGCACAGGTTAAAGTCTTCGATACATCCGTTTACCGTCTCCGGCGGTTGCAGAATAACGTAGGAAGCCGGGTATTCACGTCGGTTATTCAGCCCATTGTTTTGCGGAAAGCCGTGATCTCCTGCGATGTGGTAATCGGAGCAATCCGGGCTACCAATGGTCGGAGTCCATGTATCATCAACGAAGAAACGGTGTCAAAGATGAAGCCAAATTCGGTGTTGATTGACGTCAGTATCGATCAGGGAGGATGCTTCGAGACTTCGGAGATTACCAACCATGCTCAGCCGGTATTCAGAAAATACGATGTAATTCATTACTGCGTACCCAATATTGCTTCGCGTGTGGCGCGTACCGCCACCTATGCGCTGACCAATATTTTTACGCCGATACTTTTGGATATTGGTGAGATGGGCAGTGTGATGAATCTGATCTGGTCGCGGCCGGGCATCCGGAATGCGATCTATCTGTATCAAGGACATCTCACCAATAAAGATATGGCGGATAAGTTCGGAATGACACCAAAGGATTTGGATCTTTTGGTGGTGTCAAATCATTAGTTTGACGTTAGACCGTCATAATATCCCTTTCTTTTGCTTCCGTGAGCCGGTCTACCGCGGCGATGTATTTATCCGTTAGCTTTTGGACTTCGACCTCCCCAACCTTAATCTCATCTTCTGAGACACCGTCGTTCTTTAGTTTTTTCATGACGTCATTTGCCTCTTTGCGAATATTGCGGATCGTTACCCGGCCTTTTTCGGCCTCTTCCTTAACTTTTTTCACTAAGTCGCGCCTCCGTTCTTCCGTGAGCGGCGGTATAATCAGGCGGATCACATTGCCGTCATTCTGCGGGGTCAGGCCAATGTTGGCATCGAGAATGGCTTTTTCGATGGAAGCCAGCATATTTTTTTCCCACGGCTGTATCACTAACGTCCTAGCATCAGGGGTGTTGACGTTGCTCACTTGCGCTAAAGGAGTCGCCGTGCCGTAATAATCGACATGAATGCCATCGAGCATGGAGGGCATCGCCTTTCCAGCGCGGATTTTGGTAAGTTCAGACTCGGTATGCGCTACTGCTCTTTCCATTTCGCCTGCGCTATCTTCCAATTGCAATGATATAAGTTCGTCCATGGTTGTGTTTATTTCAGTCGATAAAAATAATCATTCTTTCACTAAAGTTCCAACCGCCTCGCCATCGGCTAACCTGGATAGATTCCCTGGTTTATTCATGTCAAAGACAATGATTGGAAGATTATTTTCCTGGCACAGGGTAAACGCTGTCATATCCATGACGCTGAGCCCCCGGTTGTATACGTCCTGAAAGGTAATCTCGTCAAACCGGGTAGCCGACGGGTCTTTAAGCGGATCGGCTGTGTAAATCCCGTCTACCCTGGTGCCTTTTAGCACGACGTCTGCGTTAATTTCTATGGCGCGGAGAGAAGCCGCTGTGTCCGTGGTGAAATACGGATTACCCGTGCCAGCCCCAAAGATGACGACTCTGCCTTTTTCGAGATGCCGAACGGCCCGCCGCCGGATAAAAGGCTCACAGATCTGTTCCATCTTTATTGCGGTAAGTAATCTGGTTTTGATTCGTAGCTTTTCCAACGCATCTTGCAAAGCCATGCTGTTGATGACCGTGGCAAGCATGCCCATATAATCCGCCTGCACACGATCCATTCCTGCCTGTTCAGCGCTTAGACCACGGTATATGTTGCCTCCACCGATTACGATGGCAACTTCCATCCCTTTGTCGTGAATTTCCTTAATGTCTTTTGCATACTGAGACACGCGGTTAATATCGATGCCGTAGCTTTGTTCGCCCATCAGCGCCTCGCCGCTGAGTTTCAGGAGGATGCGTTTGTATTTCATATGTCAGCTATCTTGGAGGAGACGTTCCAGCCGCCAAAGATAAAAGTTTTTTTGTACCTCACCCAGCGGGCGACGAGAAATCAGTGGTTTAGACACTATGATGAAGCCGACTCCGCAATGACTTTCTCGTAATATTGTTCGTAGAGCGGCATAATATTCGCCAGCTGAAAATCTTTCGCACGCTCCAGCGCGGCTTCCTTAAATCGCTCTAGACGGCTATTGTCTTCCAGGATGTGAATGGCATTGGCCGCCATGGCGTCTACATCACCGACGTCGCTGAGAAATCCCGTAACACCGTCGCGGTTCAATTCCGGAAGCCCTCCGGTATTGGACGATATGATCGGCACCTTGCATGCCATAGCCTCCAACGCCGCTAAACCGAAGCTTTCCGAGCCCGAGGGGATAATAAATAGGTCTGATACGGAAAGTATCTCCTCAATAGCGTCCTGTTTACCCAGAAAGCGGACATCGTTGGCAACGCCAAGTTCCCGCGACAGCTGCTCGGCATGCACGCGTTCGGGGCCATCACCGACCATGAGCAGCTTGCTGGGGATGCGCTCCTGCACTTTCTTAAATATGCGTATTACATCTGTCGTGCGTTTCACCTTCCGAAAGTTCGATGTATGGACCAATATCCGCTCGTCACCGGGTGCAATGGCCTGTTTGAAATGCTGGCGCGGCTTAAGGCTGAAGCGATTGAGATCAATGAAATTGGGTATTACCCGGATTTCACGAGTGATGTCAAAGTAATTCAGCGTCTCCTCCTTAAGGTTGTTCGAGACGGCGGTAACTCCATTCGACTGGTTAATTGAAAACGTAACCACCGGGCTATAGCTGGCGTCTTTGCCCACAAGGGTGATGTCCGTGCCATGTAACGTCGTCACCACGGGAATGTTGATGTTATATGTCGCCAATATCTGCTTGGCCATAAACGCCGCGGAAGCATGGGGAATTGCATAATGCACGTGGAGCACATCCAATTGCTCGAAGCGTACCACATCGACCAATTTACTCGCAAGTGCAAGCTCATAAGGCGGAAAATCAAAAAGTGGATATTTTGATATGGTAACTTCGTGATAGAAAAGGTTTTCGGAAAAAAAGTCTAATCGGGCTGGCTGGCTATAGGTGATGAAGTGGATTTGATGACCGTGGGCTGCCAGCGCTTTGCCCAATTCTGTTGCGACCACGCCACTTCCACCAAACGTGGGATAGCATACAATGCCTATTTTCATGTTGAATACTTGTTTATATTCCGTTGACGTCTGTTAGTATTGTCGAGCTCCGTATCTGTGAATCGAGGCCTGACTTTCGATAGGTGCAAAATACGGGTATTTTTTTTGATGCCTGATTCATCTTAACGTAAAAAGATTGCGGGATTACAGGCAATAGTCAACGGACCGATTCATCCGTGGAACGGTCAGGAATCGTTGTCGGCGCTGTTGCTTTGGTCGAAGGTGGTACGGCGGGACAATTGCCGGCCGTCGGATGTACAGGGGGACATCAAGCGGTTCAGTGCGATGCCCCCTGTCGATCGGCGGGCACTGGGTAGTGGTCCATGATTTCGGCCACTACCTCCGGAAGTTTGTTGATGGCATCTTCCGGATTCTTTAGTTCGCCCGAGCCCCTTGCCTGCCAGATCACCATATCGGTTTGCCGGTCACGGGCCTCCAGGATGATATGTCCTGCACGGTAACGTTCTTCTCCCACCGGGCGGTTCCACCCCGCGTTCCAGCCCCACGCCCACGGGTGGTAACCCCAGCCCCAGGGATAAAAGCCATAGTTGGGAGCGTAAATGGGTTTACTCCTGTTATTAACGATGACAATGTACCGGAACAGTAAATCCGGGTTGTCCTTCGAATAGGTCAGTCCCCGCGCTTCCAGTTCCCGGTTCGCGGTTTCCATAATGTTTGCCCGCGCAATATCGTTGTTATAATATGATTTCGATAAGGAATCGACAGGCGGCAGCCATCCGTAAGTGCGGTATTGTGAAAAATCCTTGCGATCGATCTTCGTCGTGTGGTATTGGTAGGTCGAACACGACACGGCGAACATGACCATTGGTATGATATATACAAATAACCTTTTCATGTTTTATCTCCTTTGATAGACATTCTGGCTGTGGGTTACGGCCAGCTAATGTTAGACCGAAGACGCGTGAAAAGGTTTAATTTGCCGTTTGATTTAAACTGCCGATTTTTTTTGACGTTAGACAGGATATCTGGCGACCAGCGGCATGGTGCGGCCGCTGCCGAAGGCCTTACTGCTTATCCGCAGTATCGGAGGGCTTTGGAAGCGTTTAAACTCGGCACTATTGACCAGTTTTAATACACGCCGAACGAGTGTAGGCTCGAACCCCGAAGCAATAATATCTTCGGCGCTTCTCTCCCGTTCGATATACTGAAAAAGTATAGCGTCCAATATGTCGTATTCCGGTAGCGAGTCGGTGTCCTTTTGGTCGGGGCGCAACTCTGCCGAGGGTGGCTTGGTCAAGGTGTTTTGCGGAATGACTTCCCGATGCCGGTTTATGTGATGTGCTAGCCGGTAGACCTGTGTTTTGTACAAGTCGCCAATAACGCCCAGGGCACCCGCCATATCACCGTATAGGGTCCCGTATCCCACCGCCGCTTCGCTTTTGTTGGAGGTGTTTAACAGGATATAGCCGTATTTATTGGCCATGGCCATCAATAAAGTCCCGCGGATCCGGGCTTGAATATTTTCTTCAGTCGTGTCCGGAGGCAGGCCGGCAAAGGCAGTCGACAACCCGCGGTCGAAGGCGTCGGCCACGTCCTGGATGGCAATGACTTCGTGTTGGCAACCGGTATTGCGAACCAAATCCAACGCATCGCTAATTGAATGGTCACTCGAGTATCTTGAGGGCATCAATACTGCCATCACGCTGTCCGGGCCGAGTGCCTCGCAGGCAAGTGCGGCGACCACCGCCGAGTCTATGCCGCCCGATAGCCCCAGGATGGCTTTTTTGAATCCTGACTTTTTAAAGTAATCCCGGATACCCAATAACAGTGCTTGGTAAATCAGGTCGGTTTCATCACCCTCATCCTCGATCGGGCTTTCTGACGCTTGCAAAGCCTCGATATGTCCGTTATCCAGCTTGTAATAACGGATGTCTTCGTTAAACGGGGCCAGCCTGTCGATCAGTTCGCCTTCGGGCGACAGCACAGTCGACCGGCCGTCGAAAATTATATCCGTGTGGGCACCTACTTGGTTGAGGTATAAGAGCGGTCGGCCGGTTTGCTTAGCTTCGGCGCGCAAAACGGCTACACGCTCGCGTTGGTGGCCGTAAGAGAATGGGGAGGCGGCAATGTTGATGATTACGTCGGGACTTTCTTGTCGCAAGGTGTCCATCGGACTTTTGGTGTAAAGCTTTGGCTCCGTAGCATTCCACAAGTCTTCACAGATGGTCAACGCAATCTTATTTTCGTGAAAAGGTACGCATTTAAACGTGTCGGCCGGCTGGAAGTACCGATACTCGTCAAAAATATCGTAATCCGGCAGCAACCCTTTATGAACCAGATGTTTTACTTCGCCATTTACCACAAAGGCAGCTGAGTTGAAAAGCGCTTTCCCCCGCCCGGTTGTATTGCGGGTTGGCAAGCCGACGATACACGCAATACCGTAGCAGTATTCGGCAATTTGAGCGAGTGACTGTTGGCAGGCTGTCACGTATGATTCGAGGCGAAGTAAATCTTTGGCGGGATAACCTCCAATTGCCAGCTCGGCAAAAACGACAAGGTCCGCTCCGTTGCCTTTGGCCGTCTGAACGGCTTCGATGATTTTTGAAGTATTCTGTTCAAAGTTACCGATATGGTAATTGAGCTGCGCCAGTGCGATGATCATGCGTGTGTTGTTGAGAGGGCGTTAAAAGAAGATGCCAAAATTAAATGCAACGTACGAATTACGGGGTTCAGCAAGATGGACAGCCTGTGTGAAACCATTGTTAAAGGTTAGGCCCGTCGTCATGATGAGGTTGTGGTCAAGCTGCCATTCCACGCCGCCGCCAATCTGAAGTGCCAGGCGAAAAAAGTCAGCATCGCTTCCCATCGCGCTACGACCAGTATCACCTGCCCGTTTGTGTTTCGCATTTAGTTTGAACCCACCGGTAAAGCCGAATTGCCCATAGTAGCTGCGAAAATAGCGCATCGTGCTTTTCAGTTTGAGCGCAATCGGAACCTCCGCGTATTGAAGCTTGTATTCCGTGGCGGTTTGTGAATTCGGGATGCTGGAGGCGGGATCCGGACCTTCTGTTTCACTATTCAGGGTGTTAATCAGTAGGCCGGTCGAAAAGTAATAGTTTTCAGTGAACGCAAAATCCGCCAATAATCCGTAAGCATACCCGAATTTTGGATTGCTTTTGTACGCCTCATTGTCTCCATAGCGCATCCAGCTTATGTTTGGTGAAAACGTAATACCCAGCGATACGGGACGGTATTGATACGTAGAGCTGTAATAATCTTGCGCGGTTACCGTAAGGCTGGACAAGGCGCATGTCACGAAAACCAAAAACGGCAGGGTCTTTTTTAACATATTGGTTGCATTATACCTAAACATCTACCGAACACCAACTTTTCCTTAACTTCGTTGCCACTAACAATCAAAAATGATGCTCGAAATTCGGACACCACAAATTTATACCTTTTTTTTGATTATCATTTTCATGGCCTGCGGTCGCAGGGAACGCGTTGATGTCAGCCATATTGACGTCGATATCCGCATTGAACGGTTTGACCGCGCGCTGGATAGCTTAGTGCCTGACAACATTCTGCAAAAGAATCGATGGTGGCGCGCCCATTACGGAAGTTTTTACGCTGATTATATGCGTTACATGCTTGAGGCTGGCGATCCAGCAGACAGCCTACAGTTAGCGGACGTTTTACGGCAGGTGATTTCGACGCCCGATTTTCAGGCGCTGAGCAGTAGCGTTTCGGAAACCTTTCCTGATATGGACAAGCAGGAAGCCGGGCTGACGGACGCTTTTAAACATCTGAAGTACTATTTCCCGGAGATAACCATTCCCCGTTTTATCGCGTTCTTTTCGGGTTTTTCCGTTCAAACGCCTATTGGAGAGGGGTATATAGGTATTGGGTTAGACATGTTTTTAGGGGCGGACTCGCAGTTTTACCCGGCATTGCGCAATAGTATTCCTTTTTACATCTCCCGTCGGTTTACACCCGAAAACATCGTGCCCCGGGTGGTCGAAAGCTATCTCCGGGAGGAGCTGCTGCCGCAGACGGATCTGGATGTCACTTTACTCCAACACATGATCTATCACGGCAAGGTGCTATACGCGATGGATCAGGTATTGCCGGGCGTACCTGATAGTCTGAAAATTGGGTATACCGCGAAGCAGTTGGAATGGGCTAACCGATATGAGTCGGATATTTGGGCATGGTTTCTACAGGAAAACCTATTGTATGAATCCGACTATAACCGAATTCAAAAGTACCTCGGAGAGGCACCCTTTACCGCTGAACTTGGCGAGCGCAATGAATCCGCGCCGAAGCTTGGAGCGTTTATTGGCTGGAAATTGGTAACTGCATACATGGACCGGAATAGCGATGTAACGCTTAGCGAACTACTTGGGAACACCGACGCTCAATACCTGTTAAACGAGTCCAGGTATCGTGGAGGCAAGTAGGCGTTAGTCCTCGTCTTTGACCTCAACTTCAAAATCAAGTGTCAGGAATGGCCCGATCGAGCCAGAGGAGCTCCCGGTATGGCCATAAGCATGAATACTTGGCGTGAAAAACCGGATTTTACCCCCTTTTTTAATTAGCGGAATGATTTTCGGCCATGCTGCGATGGTTCCGCTGCTTAAGCTGAAGTCCGCGTCCGTTCCGGAGTCGATCGTTTCTCCACGGGAATTGCGGAGTGTGTAGTCAACCGTGACGGTCGAGTCGGTCGTAATCACATCCCCGTCGCCGGATGAGAGGATGTGATAATAAATATTGTCTTCCCGTTTTGTAAAATCTTCTACGTTGAGCCCGGCGTTGGCGATCGCATTTCGGATGACGGCGTCTTCGTAATCCTCGAAATTGTCGTGCACGGTTATGACGTAATCCAACGACGCATTTGGAGGAATGCCCAGCTCGCTGTTGCCTCTCCGGCCGTACATTAGGCGGGAGGGAACAATGATGCGGATTTTTCCATTGGTGTATTTCAACGCCTCGCGGATGACCTCCTTTATATCCCCAGTTTGTTCTACCGGCGAATTGGGCAACCCTGCATATGCAGACCCGAAAGGAAAATATCCCAGGTATTCGCCATAGCGGTTGTACCTGTTAAGTGTATCGTTGGAATTGTAGGTGCCGTCATGGCTCTTCACCGTGTATACTATCGGATAAACTTCTTCAAAGCTAATTGCCCGGCCGGTACCTTCCTCCAATACTTCGTAGTAAAGGTTGGTTTCCTTGTACCGCTGTACGTTCAGATTGTTTTTGCGGATGTACTCCTGTATATTGACGTTGTCTAGTTCTTCAGGAGATTGGTATTCTTTTTTCTCACATCCTGCCAGCAATACAAAAGCTGCCAGGCCGGCGGTTAAGAGATTAGCTATTGATTTAGTCATTTTTAGTGTAGAATGCTTTGTTGGTTGGTTCACGCTTTATTCTTCCCCATCATCAGGAGCATGTATTTCCAACACTTCGATATCAAAAGCGAGCGGCGTATTGGCGGGAATATCATCAGTACCGCTATTTCGATAAGCCCAACGGGACGGCGTGACCAAACGGATTTTGGAACCGGCTTTAAGCCCTGCCGGCGTCAATCCGGTAATCTGCCGACCGTCGATTTGCTGTGGAAGAAACGCGTACTGCCAAGCAAAAATAACGCCTGCAAGCGAGAATTTCACGTTATCGTCTTCCTCGATGACGGTGTTGTCCAGTCGTCGCAACGTATAATTTACCACAACGTCAGGTGCCTCGACGTATTCTTGATTGGGATCATTGGCGTTTCGTACGAACTTATATTCGTAAGACCCGGGATCTCCCTCTTCAAGCACCTCGAACCATATGCCGAGCCCTTCGTTGAACTGGGGATCATCAAAATGGGTGGTCGCATATTCCTCCACCAGGGGTCTTTCAAGTTCAAATTGAGCGCTCTCGTCGAACGGATCGTCTTTTAAACAGGACGAAAATCCTAGCGTGGCGATTAACCCCAATACCAGTACATTTACTTTTTTCATGTTGTTCAGTTTTGAACCTCGCGGTAGCAAAGTTATTTAAATATTCCGATTAATAGACCAATTAACACAATTTAACAAACCATGCGGAGAAAAGGTTTCTGCAGGTATACGGCACCCCGAATGGGCAGCTCACCCAAAGGCGCTAACATACGCTAGGGATGTAACGTATGGATGTGCAATTTCGCTACAGGCCGTATCTAGGTAAACTTATAATAGTTTTAGAAGCGTTTTGCTGTTCACATAATCATAGCGACGGTGGAGAACACGGAAATCCGCCTCGAGGATCAATGTGACGGGAGGTGTAAATCGACCATTTCGTGCACCCAGTAACAAAGCGAGGTCGTGAAATCCTTTCCGCCGCTTGGTTGACTGCCTATTTATGAACGTCTGTCCATCAAAACGCACGGAATCAGTTGATTCCGCGTCGAATTTTACCGCGTAATACGTGGCATTTATCCGGCGTACTACATCGGGATTGGTGAAAACCTCCCGGTGCATTTTGCGACAATAGACGCACCATTCCGTATGAAAGCTGATTAGCACCTTTTTGGAGTTTCGATCCAGCGAGTCGGATAGCTGCTCGAAGGTCAACCAATTAATTTTTTCCTGAGCATGCGTCGTCAATGGCATGCTCAGGAAAAACACGCAGATCAGAGCGCTGATTTGGTGAGTAATCTGTAGGTACATCTTAATGGAAGTGACCAATTTTTAAGCCAAAGTAGTATGTTCGGGGCCTCGCAGGCCCGTAGATATAATCGGAGTCGCGCGTTGGACCGACGTCGAAATCTTTTTGGTAATTGTTGAATGCGTTCTGTACGCCGCCACTGATTTCCAGGCTGAGATCCTCCTTAATGCGGAAAGTATATCCTAGGCGGAGGTTCAGTTCAAAAAAGTCGGGCGTGTGCTTGAGTACGACAAACGCATTTTCGTTCACCACATGCGGGGCAATCATCGTTCCCGTGTAGGTGCCCGTCAGGTCTACGCTGAATTGTTCGTTAGCTTTCCAATTACTACTAATGTATCCGTAGGTGTTCGGCGACTTAACAAAATTCGTGGTTGTCACGGCCAGGTTGTCGGCGTCGCCGTCAAACAGTATCTGGGCCTCCCGGTACCGCGAGCGTTGAATGGTCCCTCCGGCCTGTAGGCTATAGCGGGCGGAAGGAGCGAGGCTGAGCTCCACGTTTAATCCGGTTACGTAAGCACCCGAACCGTTTCTCATTTCTTCTAGGAGAACACCTTCAAGTTCCGTGGATAGGACGTTGGTGAAGGGGTTCCGCAGATCGGTATAGAAGCCTTCCAACAGTGCATTGAACTGTGTGTTACCGTAATTGTCCGTGTAATTAAACGACGCCGTGTAGGCGTTCGAGTACTCCGTTGACAGGTTATCGGAGATCAGGACAAATACCTGTTGTCCGCCCACCGAAGACACGTGCATGTCTTCGTTGAACGCCTGTGGGGCACGGAATCCCCGGGCGTACCCACCACGGAACTGTAGGTAATCTGTGATATCGTATAGCAACGTAATCCGCGGGCTGAAGGCGCCGGTATTAACATTCCCCGTTCGGTCGATGTTTTGCAATGTGTAGCGACCGTCGACCTTGACGTGATCATACCGAGCTCCCACCAATGCAGTGAATACGTCCAGGGGCTTCCATTCGTACTGTGCATATATTCCCGTGCTGTTGGAGCTTTGATCGACCAAACGGCCATATCCAGCAATCTCGTCCTGGGTATCATTGAACTGGTGTTCTGCGCCAAGCGTCAGTACATCGTTGGCAAAGTTGCGGGTAAATTGCAATCCGCCAACCATTGCCAGGTCTTCCGTATCGCCATATGAATTAGCGGCGAGTACGCTGTCGGCTCGCGTTGTTCTTCCTCCCAGGCCCCCGTAGAAGCTGGCACGTTTCCCTTTTTGTGCGGAAACATAGGCGGAAAATTTGCTTTTGTAGTCCGTGCTGTAATGGTCGTATGTGAGACCACCCAAAAATGTCCGGTAGTCCAGTTGTTCGGTTATGTCGGTGAAATGCGGTGCCAGGTCCAAACGATCTCCCCCCCGGCGAAATTCATTTATGGTACTGAAGTCGAGCGTTAGTCGGTTGAACTCTGTTGGCATATAAAACGCTTTACCGCCAAACGTTGTGTTTTTAAGCTTGGTAATTTCCGTGAACCCATCGCCATTGGCGTCAAACGCCTGGCGGTCCCGGCTCATCCCATAGAATGTGACACCAGTGGCCAGGTCTTCAGAAATAATGGACGCGTTAAAGTCGATGGTATTATCCCATGTGGAACCATTGATGAACGAATTTGTCGACCCGACCTGCCAATTGTTTTCCACAGGGTCTTTCGTAATGACGTTTATCGTCCCAGCTATGGCATTCGAACCGAATAGTGCTGAACCGCCGCTGCGTACGACTTCGATTCGGTCTACCATGCTCGTAGGAATTTGATCGAGGCCATATACGCTGCTTAACGCGCTGAACACTGCCCGGCTGTTGATAAGGATCTGGGAATACGCACCTTCCAGCCCATTGAGCCGTACTTGGGTAAAACCGCAGTTTTGACAGTTCGTTTCAACACGTACACCGGGCTGATAATTGAGCGTTTCGGACATGGCGACGGACTGAGTGGCGTTGAAAATCTTCGGACTGATCACGTTAACGATCATTGGAGCTTCCTTTCGGTCGACGCCGTAGCGGGTCGCGCTGACAACAACTTCATTGAGGTTGAGGTTGTCTTCCCGCAGAATAGCTGTGAGCGTCGATGTTGCATCGGGCCGGATAGAAACGGCTTCCCGGTACGGCTGGTAACCCACGACCCGAATGACTATGTTATAGCTCCCGGGAGGAATGTCCGGTAAATTGAAAAAACCCGCTGTGTCTGTTGTTGCGCCGATTTTAGTGCGGTCTATAGTAACGGAGGCGTTGGCCAACGGGCGTTCGTCTGCCGTAATAACCTGCCCTGTTAATGATCCGTTTCCCTGTCCGTATATGTGGAGTAAGCCTGTTAAATTGAGTAGACAAAACAAGGCCAGATGCTTGACTTTGCATGTGTTTTTTTTCACGATGGATGATATAAATACGTCAATATTCTAAAAAATAAACTATAGCCGTCAGTTGTCAGTTGAGTTAAAAGGGGAAGAACGGAGGCGCCCTTAAGTCACTGAGCCCGTTTACATCGAAGGTAGGGGGGGCGATCAAAGCGGTGAGCCACTTGATTTCAGTAATGATGACGAGGATCAATCCGGCTGTGCCGAAGGAAGGCTGTAAATAAGAGCCATAAAAAACAAAATCCAGCCAGGATATTTCGTCGTTTGAATGGTGATGCCGCGTATCTCCCGGGTTCGTGGACAAATCATAGGGATGGGTATGGACGACGAACCCGTGGATGGTTCGATGTTTATGGATAAACAAACAATCATTAGCGAGCAGCGTCCACATCAGGGCGAGGTGGAAAATGGCAAGTCTGACGCGTAAATGCTGAACCCAATTCACTGACTAATTATTACGTACCAAAGAAAACCACATGGAAGTATACCCTCCACGCAAAGGTAATAATAAAGTTTGGTTAGTCTAACTATTTAATTAGACGAACCCTTAGTCAGTGTAGTTCGTTGAGTCCCTAAATCAACTTATTGTTTTCATCAGGAAAAATCAATATCGGTTTGTGCTTCTTGGCTGCTTCAAATTCCATTTGTGCGTAAGAAATAATGATGATAACATCGCCTACCTGGGCTAGCCGCGCCGCGGCACCGTTCAGGCAAATGGTTCCGGAGCCACGCTCGCCTTTGATTACATAAGTCTCAAAACGGGCGCCGTTATTATTATTTACAATCTGCACCTTCTCGTTGGCAAGGATATTTGCCGCATCCAGCAGATCCTCATCAATCGTGATACTGCCCACATAGTTCAATTCGGCTTGTGTGACGCGTACACGGTGAATCTTGGATTTCAACACCTCTATGATCATGGCACAAAGATACGTAAAAACTATATAACACTTGATGTGCTATAAATCCATCGCTTTTTCTTACTGTAGCATGACCCTTAAATTAAACCCGAAATTCGCGTACGAGGTGGCAAACGTCTGCGAAGTGTATGGCCTGACGGAATTGCTATCAAAAAACACCCGGATGTTGAACCGTTGATTGATGACATAATCAATAGACGGACGGTATGAGATGCTTTTGTTGCCGGCGGATATCTCGGATTCGTTGACATCCGAACGGTAAACGAGTGTCTTCAGGTCATTGAGCGACACATCCAGCCGAATGTTTATGTCGTTGCTCATCTTGAAATTGCTGAACCAGCCGAAAGGCATCCGGAATCCGGTGACGCGATACCCCATGCCGAGTACAAACGATTGGTCGCTTAGCAGGGCCAGTTGACTGTTTTGAAGACTAAGGTTTAACGTACGTGCCCGGCGATATTCCACGTTTGCCGTAAGGTCGTTTCTAAAGCGCGCGTCCACGCCAAGTAGCGGGGTGAACTGCTCAAAAATGGAAATTTGTTGGAATTGGAATTCCGGCAGGAAATTACCGTTGACGTCCCGTTCAAAAGGGAAACCGTTCGCCTCGGCATACCGAAGCACGGAGTTGTATCCGCCAATGGAGTAACGACTGTTGTACCCATGTCGCAGGATTAGCGAAGTCACGAATTCGCTGAGCAAAGGAATCCTGCTGAGTCCATTATACGTAATATTCCAATTGGGGAGCGGGAAGCTCGGAAAACTGGTCAACTTGCTGCGGCTTGCGTCCTTGCCCCGGTAAGCCGCGAGGAACGCATTGACAACCACATCCTGCGCGCTTTCGCTGTAGCCATCCGCAAAGCCGCGGCGGGCCCCCTCCGAATTGGGATTGCGCTGCCCCAATCGCCGCGAGATTAGCTGTCGATTGCGTTCAAACGTTCGGAACAATTGTTCGTGGTCTTTAAATGACGTTCCGATAGAAAGATAGGAAATGCTGTAATTTCCTGTTGTTACCGGAGTCAGATTTCGATAATCCGCAAGTTCGCCCGAATACTGAAACGACGATGTATAGTTGCGGTTGTTTAATTTTACAGCGGTCAGTTCGATGTTTATATCCCGGAACGGTTCCACCATCGCCCGTAGGGAGAGGTCTTCCGTCAGCGAATTCATATAGAGCTGCGTCTGCAAGGTGTCAGTCGTAATCCAGCCGTTTACCGCGGCGCGCATACGGATATCACGCTGGCTGCCGAACAGGAAACCCCAGCCGGGCGCATTCCGGTCGAAGTCGTATCCCAATACGTTTGTCTTCGGGAGGTAGCCCGGTAGAAAAGTATTCTGAACACGCGTATAGGCAGCGTTGACGTTTTTGATGCTGGTAAGTAGGCCGGTGAAGAATGCGCCGGGGCCTGAGGCGTCCAGCCCGGTGTTGTTCCGGATAAATCCAAATTTGTTGTACAATCCTGCCATGTTAAGTGTCGGATTGATCTGAATCGTTCGCGCATTCTGTATGCTGTTGCCCATGTTTATGTCGTCGCTGTTGATGGACAATAACGGTTCCGTCTGCCAGGTAAACTGTGCACCGTACCGGGCGTCCACGTTCACCCAGTCCAACCCTGGAATTTTACTGATGGGTAGCGAATAGGTGATGTTCAGCATATGGTTATAGTCAGTCGTACGTCCTAACTTCCAAAAATTTTCCCAAAGTGTATCTCGTTTTAAACCGTCAAGCCGGCCGTCGGGTTCATCCACGATCGAGTAGTTTGTGGCGTTAAAGTCAAGCTTGAGCGATTTGGTCAGGTTCCAACTGATGCCATAAATCCGATTCATGGTGAAGTTTTTGTTGTACAGCGTCCCCATGCTTGGCAGGAAATTGTCGGGCGAATTGTCGCGCAACGTATTCTCATTATATATCCGGTTTACATCGATGCGGAAGTTGAGCAGGGAGGGCATCAGGTTGAAATTGAGATCCCGGAGTAAACTTTGGTAATTCTTTTTGAACACATTTTTCAGCGGTTCGATAAACGCTTCGCCGCTGTTGGTGAATGTGTAGTCGAGGGCTGCCCGGTAGTTTTTTTGCAGGGAAACCGCAGTGAGGTAGTCGCGATGGAAATACTGCGAATAGGCATAGGTAGCACTGAAATTTTCAATATCCCAGGGGCGCACCGGCTTATCGATATTGGTCCGGATTTTTCGTACGTTGGTGAGGTTGAAACTTTTCCGCGTTGTATAGTCCTGTGTAACCCGGAGCAGGGAATCGCGCTGGTTCCGCGACAGATTTGCCAGTGCACTGTTCATTTCAATGTCCGGCATGAGCGGATTGTATTCCGGCGTGCTCACCTGGTTGGTATAACTGAAGAACAGCGGAATGCGAAGTCCGTAGTTGGTTGGAAAAAACTTGCCAAGTTCGGCATTGGTGACGAAGTCGAAATAAAGATCTTCACTTCGGCTGCGCTCACCTATGCGCTGGTCGATCGATCCGAACCCGATGGTACTCTTACTTCCGGATACGCTGACGTTGGCAAAATCAGCCAACTGCGCATTCACGCGAGCGGTAGCCGCCCATCCGCCTTTGTCGTCGAAGTCAGTAAGGCGTAATTCGTTAAACCAAAACAGGCCCGATTTATCCAGGCCGTCGTCGCCTGGATTGCTAACCTCAGTACCCCGTAGCGGGTTAAGTACCCCAAGCATGTAGAAGCGTACTTTGCTGATGTCCGGTTGACCCAGAACTGTTACCCGGTTAGCGCCGTCAAAATAGGTGAAGGGAACGTCAACCGGCCACGGCTGTCCATTAAGCGTTGCCTTATTGCGCGCCTCCTTTGCCTCCTGAAAGATACTGATGCGTACGTTCATACGGTTTTCCTGAGGCCAGATCATCTCCGGATCCTGAGTTCCGGGTAATGTGATCTTCAACGGCATATCGTACTGGTAATAGTTGTATTGATCATCGGTGCCTACCCGTATAAACGCGCGGAAATCGCCGTCATTAAGGTACATGCCCTCTGCATGAATAAACATTTGGAGTCGGCCGTAAGCCCGGAAATCGTTGGTCGCAGTGCGGTATGCCGCCCGGCCGTATCCGTCGCGGAGGTTCTTTACATCCAGTGACAGGGCCTGTTCATTCAGTTTGACGTTTGCATTGAGGTTACCCCAATCCATCTGGCGTTCAATGCCAGGGGGCACGACGTAAGGGATTGGTTGGCGATTCCCATTTTGCTCAATATTTACCGCGGCGACTTCAGCCGTTGAATTGTCCAGGCTGACATTTCCCATACTGGGATCGACAATTGCCTTCGCCGTATTATTTTCGGCATTATATCGCCGCCATTCGCCGCGCGCCAGCTGCACCTGCGCGAGCCTTACTACCGCTGTATCGGCGAAATCAGTCATGAACATGCGGATAAAACGAATTGATTTGAAGTCACGGGGATTACCCACCCGCTCGCGATACTGTGCCAACGGTATGCGGAACTGGTACCACTTCACTTGGTCTATCGTACCGTTTGGTAGCTTCACGTCGGCGACATGCATGTCGGCAATGTAGTTCTGGCCAACCACCATATCTTGGGGGCGCAAAGAAATTCTGTACTGATAATACTCTTCCGCTTCATTCATGTTGTTGTCGCGGTTGATATCTTCACCGTCTGGCAGTAGGGTAGAAGCCGATGTCTCCACCCCAAATTCATTTTGCGATTGTTCCGGCGTCCGCGCGTTGCCTTCCGGACCATTGAAGCGCTCATAACGTTTCAGGATGCCGGCATTCTGGCTATCGTGCATCGGGCCACGGAAGTATTGGAAGTTATCACTGGAAGGGTCGTCAATGAGATCCCGGGCTGCCTCCGGATTTAGCAGGGCCTGTGTTTGGGTGAGAAAGCTACTGTGGAAACTTCGTTCATCCTCGTCTCCCAGGCCATCTAAACCGATATCCTGTTTTGCCCGCGCTGCGGGGTCGTTGTCGAATGCCTGAATGACGGGCTGCTGGCGGGGCACGCGGCCCCAGTTTGTTTCATCGACTTGTGACAGGTCCCCTGATGGTGACATGCCGTTTTCCATTGCTTTTCGCCCATCTTTCAGAATGTCTTCGGAGATATTCCCGAGGTTGAAATACAGGTCGCCGCCGTGTGAGCCGGGGTTGGTCGCAAATGGATCCATCATCCATAGCTCAATGAATTCGATGTTTTGTGCTTCAAAGTCCGGGGCATCAATTTTTCGGAATATACCTCCCCACCTCCGACGTGGGTTCATCAGGGTGCCATCAGGATTTATGCCTTCGGTAGAATAATTATATGGCCCACGGATGGTGGGATAGAACGCCAGGTCAAGTGTTGATAAAAATAAGGGCAATCCCGTGGTCGATTCCCGGTAGGGGAAAACCTCCTGTTCCAGCACTTCCCGCACGCGGTGATTGGACAGCTCGGTACTGTTGATGTTCTTCGGCGTAAGACTAATGTTCCGATAGAATATCGGATCAATGTTGTAGTATGCTAACCGCGCACGGTTAAATCCATAAGGTAGGGAATCCATCAACTGGGATTCCGGAAACAATTGCGGCGTGCCGGAAAGCTGCCAGTTGTATGCGCCCTTAAGATCGATAAACGAGCGACTGTTTTCAAAATCGTCTACATAGGTAATGCCGCTTCTCGTACCCGCGAAGTTCAATGCGCGGGGGTGGCCTGGGAGCAGTTGCGCAAATTCGCCGTAGAATGAAATGGACGACTCCTCACGCGTGTCAATGAAAGGTATTTTATCAATCATTCGTGTGAGCCAACGCGACGGCGAGTTGTAGGTCATGTCCATACCCCACATGGTGTTTGAGATGGGTTCTTCGCCGATATTTACCTTTTGCGTAAGTGGCCGTTCGGTGAGGTTCATGATGGTACCGCCGAGCTGCAGCTTGTCATTCACGAAGTAATCCAGTCGGCCGCCCATCATGGTGCGTTGTTGCAGGCCGAAGAGTTCGTTGTTTTCCATTTTGATCCGTATCGGTTGTCCCGATTGCAACAATGCCTGGTTGAGGATGCGAACCCGCCCGATATCGTAGTCGACCATAAAGTCGACACCCTCTTGGAGCGGAGCCGGGCCGGCGAAGACCTGTACTGAGCCGCGGGGCACGTTGATCGCACCGAGCTGGAATTCGGTGCCAACCTCCGATTCATACGTACCCTTTATGAGGTATCGGTTTTTATGGGGGAATAGCTGCTGCGCGATTACCTTCGTCGAATCGTACAATGCCTGATAAGTATATTTGTCGATCAGCGGTTGCTCGGCACCCGTCACGAATTGGCTGGCGAGGTCGCTGCCAAAAGGTTCCACCACCGGAAACATAATACGGCCACGCTCCGGATCGATGGTCAGGCCGGGTAAGAAGTCGAAAATTCCGTCCGGCTGCCGTGCGTTTTGCGGATTGAGGCGGTCAAGTCCAGTAAGCTGTATCCACAGCTTATTTTGCGTGTTTTGACCTTCATACATCGCCGGCCGTTCCACGCCGCTTTCATCTTCGATCCGGAAGATATTAAACCGAAAGTTCATCTGCCCGACGCCGTAAGCACCAATCGAATAGATGTTTTTCATCATGAGGTCCCATGTGGGCAGGTTGGTTTTCAGAATTTCGTTTTTCAGCAATTTAGCATACAACATCTGTGGTTGCGACGGCGTCACCGGTATGTCGGTCGAAAATTCACCAACCTGATATTCCCGCCCGTTTGCTGTATACCGATATGCGACCGCCAGTATTTGATCGCCATTCAGCGGCATATTCAGCGATATAAAGCCCAGCCGCCTGTTTACGGTATATTCCGTACCCTCCCGAAGCTTCCTCGCATACGTCATCTTTGCATAGTTGTCATTGGCCCCGGTTCCCTGGAAGAATCCTTGTATGGCGTTCGACTGGGTATAGCGGGCATCTGGCGGCAATAAAGCCAATAGGTTGTTTGAAACCTGGGAAGACAGCTCACCGGGGATGCCGGTTGACGGATACCGCGTATTACCCCGGCTGATTAAGACGTTGTATGGATCGTATTCGCCCAGATCCATCAATGCCAATACGTCCCGGGAGTCGTCAATGGAATTGCTTCGATTGCTTACCCATACTTCGATTTGCGTAATGTTGATGTCGGTTGTCAGCACGGGCGCCAAGGCCATTGCCCGGTTGAAATTATCCCGGAAATACTGTGAAAGGAAGTAGTGCTGGTTGTCTTCGTATTCGTCGGCCTTGATGGCAAACTCACTTTCTTGGGCTCCGTTTTTAATGGAGATCTCCTTTTGTTGCGACCGCTGTTGCGAAAATATCCCCGTGACGTTGAGTCTGCCAAACTGCAGCTGGGTTTTGAGACCGAACAAGGCTTGGGTGCCGTTGATCAATGTAGTGTTAAGGGGCATGCTCACATTCCCAAGCTCAATGCGTTTGATGATGTCATCGTCTTTGCCGACGTAATCCAGCCGGATTTGGTTTTCAAAATCGAACTGCGCTTCGGTATTATAATTCGTCGTGATTTTGAGTCGATCGCCAATTTGGCCGGTCAGGTTCATCTGTATACGCTGATCGACATCAAAGCCCCATTGTTGCCGTTGGCGCTCGTTGAACATCGGGTTTGCATTTTTATTGTGCTGGGCCATGATGCTGATGTCGGCGCTTCCCCGGGGGATAATATCGATGGTATTGCCACCAAAAATCCGCTCGAAAGCTTCGCTTTGCACATAGATTGTCGGAATCAGCCGTTCCTGTCGGGCAGTCGTCAGCTGTTGGTCGGCCAGTTGGCGCCAATAGTTCCTTTCCAGTTGCTGCTGTTCATAGGCCTGGTATTCTTCGATGGAAAGGTATTGTGGTGGCCGGTACAGGCGGTTTCCCAATTTTTCACGGATAATGTATTGCTTTGTGATTGGATCGAATGTAACTTCCCTGGTAATGTTCGATGGATTACCGAGTTGAAACCGTCCGCGTTTTGGATAAAGATTTAGGAACGGTTCGTCATTGAAGGGGTATTTCAGTTTAACACTGTCACGACGGAGCGTATCCGCGGTTTGTCCGGAGCTATGGACGCCAATGGCCAGCAACAACAACGCGATCGTCAAGGGACGAAATGGCATTCTTCTTTTCAAGCGGCTCAATAGGGGTCTTGTCGACGGCATCTGGATAAAATACGATACGAATTCTAAAGTTTTTTCAGTGCTTCCTTGATTAAGGATTCCACCGTGAGGTCGGGATGTTCACGAACGATGACCGCCAGTGTCTTTTCGGCCTGCGACCGTACAAAGCCCAACATTACGAGTGCGCTTAGCGCCTCATCCGGTACAGTGCGATGTTTCGGCACGGCGGTCAGCGCATCGGGCCCTTGCTTTTTAAGCTTATCTTGCAGCTCGAGAACCATTCGTTGGGCGGTTTTTGGTCCAATTCCCTTAATTCGCTGGATTAAAGGGACGTTGCCTTGAATGATGGCCGACTGAATTTCATCCGGAGAAATGGAAGACAAAATCATGCGGCCTGTACCCGGCCCGATTCCGGAAACGGAGATCAGATGCTCAAACAGCCGGCGCTCCCCCTCTTCGGCGAAGCCGTACATGGTATGTGCGTCTTCGCGGACCTGAAAGCTGATGAATAGCTTGCACTGCTCAGCATCCTTTATCTGGCTAAAGGTATTCAGGGAGATGTGTACGTGGTAGCCCACGCCGCCTACCTCCAAAATCACGTGTGTAGGTGCTTTGTATACTAATTTGCCGTTTAGGTATTCATACATGACAGCTACGATACTTATAGGTTAGTTGTTTTACGGGATTGAACATCAACTACGGCTATCGTCACCATATTTACAATCTCTCTTACCGAACTGTCGAGCTGCAAAACGTGCACCGGTTTGTTCATCCCCAATAAAATCGGACCGACGGCTTCGGCGTTGCCAATTTCCTGAAGGAGCTTGTAAGCAATATTGCCCGACTCCAGATTAGGGAATACCAGTGTGTTGGCCGGACTTCCGTTAAGGGTACTGAATGGGAAGTTGGCTGCGAGCAATTCGCTGTTCATCGCGAAATTTGCCTGCATTTCTCCGTCGACCATGACGTGGGGGTGTTTTTCGCGCAGTATTTTGGCTGCTTCGCGCGTTTTTAATGGGACGTCGCCGTCATTCGACCCGAAGTTCGAATACGAAAGTAGCGCGATGCGCGGCTCAACATTCATCTTTTTGACGGCATCGTGTAGCAGAAGGGTAATGTCTACCAGCTCTGTCGCCGTCGGGTTGGGGTTGATGGTCGTGTCGCCAAAAAATACCGGTCCTTTGGCTGTGAGCATCATGTACATACCGGCCACTTTACTGCCGGGTTGGGTGCCGATGATGTGCAAGGCAGGACGAATGGTCGTAGCGTAATTTTTTGTCAATCCAGAAATCAACGTGTCAGCTTCGCCGAATTGGACCATACAGGCACCAAAATAATTCCGGTCTAGCATCAGCTTACGTGCGTCCAGCAACGAAATGCCGCGGCGTTGTCGTTTGGCGTACAGGTAATCGACATACTTTTGAAAACGCGCTGTACCCGCTTCTGTTAACGGATCAATGATTTCGACGTCGTCCAAGTCAAGTAAGTTGTCGGCAATGAGCTTTCGGATTTTTTCTTTGTTCCCCAGTAATATGGGGCTCGCTATGCCGTCTTCTTTTACGATCTGTGCTGCGCGGAGAGTCTTGTAATTATCGGCCTCCGCAAATACCACCCGTTTCGGATTTCGCCGAGCGGCGTCGCTGAGATTGCGCAGCAAGCGGTCGTCCTGGCCGAGTCGCTGGCGCAGTTCTTCAATGTATTTGTCCCAATCTGTGATGGTGGTCCGCGCTACGCCCGAAGCGATAGCCGCTTTTGCGACTGCAGGTGCTACTTCTGTGATCAATCTTGGGTCGGTTGGCTTCGGAATAATATATTCCGGTCCGTATTTAAGATTGTTCGTGTTATATGCTTGGTTTACGGATTCCGGCACCGGTTGTTTTGCCAGTTCGGCGATGGCCTTAACCGCGGCAATTTTCATTTCTTCATTGATCGTGGTGGCCCGTACATCAAGTGCCCCCCTGAAAATGTATGGAAATCCCAACACGTTGTTTACCTGGTTTGGAAAGTCGGATCGCCCGGTAGCCATAATCACGTCGTTGCGGGTTTCTACTGCTGTTGGATAGGATATTTCCGGGTCAGGGTTTGCCATGGCAAACACGATGGGATTTTTTGCCATGCTTTTGAGCATCTCCGGAGACACCACATTGGCCACTGATAGTCCAATAAATACGTCCGCTCCTATCAACGCCTCTTCCAAGGTATCGATCGGCTGGTCGGTAGCAAATTCGGCTTTGGCGGCATCGAGATTTGTGCGCTCCTTGCGGATACAGCCCTTGCTGTCGAGCATGATGATGTTTTCCTTGCGTGCGCCCAGGGCAATATACATGCGTGTGCAGGAGATGGCCGCGGCTCCCGCACCGTTTACTACAATTTTTACCTTCTCAATGTCCTTGTTCTGCATCTCGCAGGCATTGATCAGCGCCGCCCCGGAAATGATGGCCGTGCCGTGCTGATCGTCGTGCATAACAGGAATATTGATCTCCTCCTTTAGGCGGCGTTCGATCTCAAAGCATTCCGGCGCCTTGATGTCCTCAAGGTTGATGCCGCCAAACGTGGGTTCCAAGCACTTTACAGTGCGGACAAATTCGTCTACGTCTTTCGTGTTCAGCTCGATATCAAACACATCAATATCAGCGAATATCTTAAACAACAGGCCTTTGCCTTCCATGACCGGTTTGCCCGCTTCGGGTCCAATATCGCCCAACCCGAGTACTGCGGTGCCGTTGCTGATTACCGCCACCAGGTTTCCTTTGGCGGTGTATTTGTAAACGTCGTTTTTATTTTCGGCGATCTTCAGGCAAGGCTCCGCTACGCCGGGAGAATAAGCCAGCGACAGGTCGCGTTGGGATTGCGTCGGTTTGGTCGGTACTACCGCTATCTTTCCTGGTCTGCCCTTGGCATGATAATTCAGCGCGTCTTGCTTGCGATTCGTTTTGTTCATGTTATTTGTAAGATTTGGCCCCACGTCAACCGGTTGCAAAGTTAGGATTCTTTTCTGATTGGTAAACAGCTATTTGGCATGTAATTTCACGTAACAAATCATTTTAGTGTATTCAGTAATTGGAACATGCGCTGGCGCATAGCCTGCGCGCCGCCCTGGTAATTGTTGACCAATAGCGCAAATACCAGCGGCGTTCCGTCAGAAGCGGTTTGGTATCCTACATACCCCAGCACACCGCCAATGGTGCCGCTTTTCATTTTCATGCCGTTGTAGGTAGGCAGGCTTTCGTAAAAGCTACCAAACCACGGTTCTTTACCGATTGATTGAAGGATACGGGCCATGGCATGGGTGGTGACCCGATTTTCGGGTGATAATCCACTGCCATCCATAATTTTTAATTCGCCGGGGGCAATGCCAAGTTTGCGCGACCAATAGGTACGCAGCATCTCGGCACCGTCCCGGGTGTCTGCCTTACCTGTTTCGTTGTATACCATGGCTTTCAACAGAGCCTCGCCGTATAAGTTAATGCTCTTTTGATTAAACCAGTAAATCAGCTCACCCAGTGCGGGTGACCGATGGACGTGCAATACCCTCTCCGTTTGGGGTAGTTCGCTGCCGGTCAATTGCAGCAGGTGGAAGGTTGTAGGCGTACTCGTCTGTTTGATTCCCGCCTGGTCCAATGCCCGATGTAGCTGGTAAGCGGCGTCGTAGGCACCATCCGGGACCGATAGGTAAATCGTCTTCCTAAGATCTATGCCGTAGGTGCCCCTTAGATAAATACGGGAGGAATACGGTGCCGAGTAGGCATACACCCGATCTCCACTGCCCCGCGGGCCGGTTGTGGTTTCATTGACTAACTGCAGATAGGAGAGGTCTGCAGTAGTGTTTAACACGGCCGTCGGTGCGCCGAGCTGGCTTCCAGCTGCAAAGTTAACGCCGACGGCGTTTTCACGCCAGTTCAGTGCCGACACGCCAGCCCCGTAATAGTTGCCCATGTCCTGCCAGGTCCATCCGCCCGGTGCAGTATGGCCGTTGTACAGGGTGTCATCTGCAGCGACGGCTCCCGATATGCGTCTAATGCCGGCCTGCTGTATGGCTTGTACCCAACGTGCAAGTACGGTTTTGTCTAATGTCTGGGGGAATCGGTCACTGCCGAGTGAAGGGTCTCCACTTCCGCGGATGACAATGTCGCCGTGAAGGGTACCCTCGGCATCTATGTTCCCACTGTAGGCTACTATTGTTTCAAAAGTATGTGCGGCGCCCAGCTTCTGGTATGCGGTAGCGGAGGTGATGGTTTTAAGGGTTGATGCCGGGGCAAGTCCTGTTCGCTCATTTTTAGCAAAAACCACTTCGCTCGTATTCGCGTTGATGACGGTAAGCGAGGCGGTGCCGTAGGCTAAGGTTTCGTGTGATTCAAACGTTCGAAACGCGGTGGCAATTTTCTGAGATAGCGATTGTGCAGTTGTGTAAGAGGCAAAACCGATTGCGAATAGAGCAAGTACGTATTGTTTCATTGGGATGGTGCTTTTTTACCTAAATGAGCTATTGTGATTCTTGTATCAGCTAAGTTAGCCAAAAAAGGGTAGCGCAGAGAGTGCTATTATTCCCCCTCATCCAGGAGATTTCCGTCGATTTGCTTGCTCGCGCGCGCGCCGAGTTTTTTTAATTTTTCTACCTTTTTGATGACGTTTCCCGGGCCACTACCGAGTTTTTTCGTTGCATCTTCATGCGAGCGCACAGCCCGGTTCAGCTGCTCGCCTACCCGTTCCATGTCCTGCAGAAACCCAACGAATTTATCGTAAAGAGCACCGGCTTCCTTAGCTATCTCCAGTACGTTGCGTGTTTGCCGTTCCTGCTTCCACATGCTGGCAATGGTCCGTAGCGTAGCCAATAACGTCGAAGGGCTGACGATCACCACCCGCCGATCCCAGGCATCGCTAAAAAGCTCAGCCTTATACGTAATGGACATGCTGAAGGCCGATTCAATGGGCATAAACAGCAACACAAAATCCGGCGAATTGATTTGGTAAAGGTCGTGGTAATTTTTGGCGGACAATCCTTTAACGTGATTTTCAACCGATTGAATGTGCTGCTTCGCAAAAGCTTCACGCGCCTCATCCGTTTCCGCATTGACCCAGCGCTCATAAGCCAATAGCGAAACCTTTGAATCAATTACCAGATGTTTTTCGTCCGGTAGATCGATGATCGCGTCGGGTTGCAGGCGCTTCCCTTCCTCGTCCACCATTGAGGCTTGAAGCCGGTATTCCCGATCTTTTACCAAACCGGATCGTTCCAGCACCCGCTCGAGAATCACCTCCCCCCAGTTGCCCTGCTTTTTGCTGTCGCCACGAAGCGCCCGGGTCAGGTTGTTTGCTTCGTCCTTGATGCGCAAGCTCTGCTCCATCAACTGTTGGACCACCCCCTTCAGCGTGTTGCGTTCATTTGCTTCGACCTGGTACGTCTTTTCCACTTTTTCCTCAAAAGTTTTAATCTTTTCCTTAAGCGGGTTCAAAATTTGGTCGAGGGACCTACTGTTAGTTTCGGTGAATTTCTGTGTTTTCTCCTCCAGGATTTTGTTCGCAATAACTTGAAATTCGGTGTTAAACTGCTGCTTTATAGTTTCGATCTCAGTTTTTTGCTCCTGCAGTTTCTCCTGTTGCGACTTATAATAAGCCCGCGCGCTTTCAAGCGCGCGTTGCGCTTCCGCAAGTCGCGACCGCTCCTCCTGCAGTTCGCCGATTAGGCGTTGCTGCTCTTCCCGCAGCATGGACGTTATGGTGTCTTTCTCTGCCGCGAGGTTTTCCACCTGTTGTTCGGCCCGTGCCAAGCGGATAGCCAACGCCTCCTTTTCTTGATGCAATGTGGCCAATTCCTGTACCGCGGCCATTTCCCGCGGATCGGACTGCAGCCGCGGGCGCCTCACCAGCTGGACAACGGCGATTGCGAGGGCAATAAACAGAAAGGCGATCAGATAAATTTCCATAGCAGCAAAATCATATAGCTTAGATCAGTTTTTGGTGTGTCCGCCACCAAAGATCCGGCATTTCGCCACCCACTGCTGTTTGATAGTCTTCGTAGCGGCACGGCACGAGGTGGTACCGCTCATTCGGCGATTTGACTCCGGGGTAGGGCACCTGCATCCACCAACGGTCGGACTTTTTACTTTTCACGAATACCAATTCATGCGTAGCATCGTCATCCAGGGTAGTCCGGTAGGTGATATACGCCGATTTTGGAATAAGCGGCACATCGTTTTTCCGGTTGTAAAATCCGTCGATAAAATACCAGATCATTTGCGACACCAACATAGCCGTCTGGCCGGCGGAGTCACGTTCCGGATTAAATTCGTAGAAACCGATGGAAGTCAGCTTGTCGCTCATCCCTGCATACCGGCAAATCTGGCAGGCTTCATCGCCGAACAGTCCATTGACCACCGCATTGGCATTGCCAGGTGCATCCGAAAACCGTATGGCGCCAATATCGAAGCTTAGCATATCTGCCGCACGGATTATTGGCTCTGCCTGGTCAGCCTTGCCGGCGATAAGACCTAGCCGCACGGCGTTGAAGTACAATTTATCATACATTGCAATAGATTCCTGGCTTACGAAATACGTTTGGTAACCCAGGTTGTTCAGATTGAATAAATAATCCGGCTGGTGTAAGATAATGTGATTGAGGTAGGTCGATGAATTAAGCGGTGCGTTTTCGGTATTCTCTTGGTCCAGATCAAACCGCGAGTCGACGACGACCACTTCGACTTTTTGTTCCAATTTTTCATAGGCCAGGTACTGAGCATAGGTAATGTCTTGCCCGCCGCCCAAAATAATGGGGATGATGCCATCCTTGATCAGCTCTTCGCACACCGCTTTAACCGCGGCGTACGTGTCTGTTACGGTCTCGCCCTCTACGATATTACCCAGATCCGCCAATTTAAGCTTATGGTCGCCTTGATACAACGCGTATAAATGCTTCCGGACGGCGTCCGGTGCAGTGGCACACCCCTTGTTATTGGTTGCCATCCGGTCATCCAGCACCCCAAAAAGAGCAAAGTCAGGTTTATCTGCAACCAAATCCGGAAATTCGCCGTCATGGAGACGTACCAGTTTTCCAATCTGCGCATTTAAATAAACGTCTTTCGCAGCGAGATTATTTGGAGATACGGGTTGGAAGAAATCGGATAAGGACATAGTCGTGTGTTGTAGGTCAAACTTCAAAAAAATCAGAATCACTGCCAGACATTCCACAAATATCCATTTATTACCTTACTTTTGGAAGCATTATTTTACCAACGGGTCATCGAAAGTGGTTTTAGTAACAGGAGGAACGGGTTTTCTCGGTTCAGTATTGATTAAACAACTCGTCGATTCAGGAGTCGATATACGCGCTATAAGGCGCGACTCGTCCGCTATTCCCCCCTCGCTTCTCGATCATCCCAGGATTCAGTGGGTTGAAGCCGATATCACTGATTTCTTTGCATTGGAAGAGGCGTTCGAAGGCGTTACTCAAGTTTATCATTGTGCAGCATTTGTCTCGTTTGATCCGCGCGATCGGACCCGGATGCTCAACATCAACGTAGCGGGCACCGCGTATGTCGTTACCCTCGCGCTCGAACGAGGCGCCCGGTTGGTGCACGTCAGCTCCGTGGCTGCGGTTGGCGATCCCAAATCCGGATCCGAAAGCACCGAGGACGACCTGTGGGAGTACAGCCCGGACCGTTCGGCGTATTCCGTTTCGAAATATGAGTCCGAGCAGGAGGTGTGGCGGGGTATTGCCGAGGGGCTCAACGCAGTCATCGTAAATCCGTCGATTATCATTGGTCGTACGGCCCGCAGTGGAAGTAACGGTTCGAGCGGGACACTCTTTACCACCATTCAGAAAGGGCTGGACTTTTATACGCTGGGAGGCGTTGGCCTCGTCGATGTCGAAGACGTCGCCAGGGCGATGGTCTTGTTAATGGATAACCCGGCTATCCGCGGCGAGCGTTTTTTGCTAAACAGCGCCAACGTATCAAATCGAGAATTGCTGGCAACGTGCAGCGAATACCTTGGCCGACCGGTACCCCGATTCCGCGCCACCCCATTTATGCTTGGACTCGCGTGGCGTGCAGCCCGGTGGCTTTCCCTGTTTACCGGTCGCCCACCGGTGATTACTAAAGACATAGCCAAGGCCGCTTCAAAGAGGCGGTACTTTTCCAACGCCAAAATACGGTCGGCGACAGGAATGGAATTCCGCCCCATTGACGACACCCTGCGCGAAATCTGCACAACTTTGCAAAAAAATACAGACAGTAATAAAATATAGATCACGGATGAACTACTACATCATCGATTTTGACAGCACATTTACACAGGTCGAAGCGTTAGACGAATTGGCCAGGATTTCATTGGCAAAACACCCATCAAAAGAGCTGATTTACGAAGAGATTGAACGTTTGACGCACCTGGCAATGAGCGGACAACTGTCCTTCCGCGAAAGTCTGTCCGCCAGGGTAAAACTGCTGGAAGCCAATCGAGATCACCTCAAAAAGTTGGTGTCCGTACTCAAGAAGAAGGTGTCGCCTTCCTTTCTCCGCAATCGTGACTTCTTCAAAAAACATAGTGAAAGCGCGCTGATCGTCTCGGGCGGATTTAAGGAGTTTATTATTCCCGTTGTATCGGCTTATCACATCCGCCAGGAAAACGTATACGCTAATACGTTTACATTTGACGAAGAGGGAAATATCACAGGATACGACGAGCGCAACCCGCTTTCCGAAGAAGGTGGCAAAGTGAAGTTGCTGAAACAATTGCAGCTGCCAGGAAAGATATATGGGATCGGCGACGGCTATTCGGATTTCCAGCTCAAGGAATCGGGGCTCATAGAGCGTTTCTTTGCTTTTACTGAAAATATCGAACGTAAAAGCGTATCTGAGAAAGCCGACCATGTTACGCCCAGCTTTGATGAATTTTTGTATGTAAACGACCTCCCACGCGCAATATCTTACCCCAAAAACCGAATCCTCTGCCTGATTGTCGGCAATGTACCGGAAATCGCTGCTCACATTTTGAAGCGCGATGGTTTTTCCATCCGCGTAAAAGAAACGTTTGAAGAGAAGTACGTAAAGGATGTCGGGATGTTATTGCTGGGGAACAACGTTACGTTGGACGACGACCAATTGCAACGCGCCGACAAGCTGAAGACACTAGGCTATCTCGGGGACAGCAAAGAGCGGGTCAATAAAGCGATCTGCAATGAAAAGGGGATTGTGCTTTTCGACGACAAAAAAGAGAAGAAGCGTAACTGCGAGTTTATACCGCGGCGTATGGCTGATTTCATCAACCGGGGTGATACCTACCTAAGCCGTAATTTTCCAAACTTGCAGCTGCCGAAAGTCGAGAAGGCCCATCGCCTGCTCCACATCCATCGCAACGTGCCCGGAGTTATGGCCCAAATAAACCAGGTTTTTGCGGAAAACCAGATCAATATCATTGCCCAGTTTCTAATGACGAAGGGCGATATCGGTTATGCCGTCACGGATGTGGATACGGCGTATGACAAGAAGTTGTTGAAACAACTGCGTCAGATTGACCACACGGTGAAGTTCAGAATCCTTTATTGATTGCCGGGGAAAGACCATGTTTTGGTAGGCGTAATGCACATGTCAAGCGGTACGTCGAACGGATTTAGATCGCTGATTATTTCCACGGGGTCAAACAATGAGAGACCGATTTTTACGGCGTCAGGCCGACAACGTGCTAGAAAGCGGTCGTAAAATCCTTTTCCGTACCCTACGCGGTTGCCGGTTTTATCAAATATGAGTAGTGGTACGAATAGCGCGTCGATCTCCCGTGCGTCGATCGGTGTGCCGTTCCCCGGTTCGGGGATCTTCCAACGATTTTCCACCAGCCTGGTATTACTGTCCCATAAAACTGGTGTCATTTCACGCGTTTCATTGTTGCTTGTCGATATAGCAAGGCGCATCTCGGGATAAGTAGACCGAAGCCACTCGGCTATCGCAAGCGTGTTCGGTTCATGATTTCCTGCGATGGGCAGGAATAGGTGGACTGTTTGGAAACCGCGCCATTCCAGCCGTTTTACCCCCGATAATAGTCCCGCGTTTAATTCGTTTAGAGACTCATGCGAAAGGTGCATGCGTTTTTCCCGGTATGTGCGGCGCAGCTGGCGCTTGTCGTTTGGGTATATCTCCATGATTGACTACAAACATAGACAAAGTTGCGGTGATAGCAATAAGCAGCCCCGGGGCTCCCAAAAAAAATCGGCCTTGAAGCGGGGAGCCCCAAGACCGAATAATCAACCTAAACCTAAAATCTTAGTCTCTGTTATTTAACCCGCTCGATGTAGTCGCCGGTGCGGGTGTCTACTTTTACTTTATCTCCCTGATTAACAAAAAGAGGCACCTTTATTTCAACGCCCGTTTCCACGGTGGCGCTTTTCAATGCATTGGTTGAGGTATCGCCCTTTACTGCTGGTTCAGTATAGGTGATCTCCAATTCTACGGTAGTAGGCGCCTGAGCCATAATAGGTTCGTCGCTTTCCAGTGCCACGATCACATTCATTCCTTCTTTCAAAAAACGTGCCGAATCTCCGAAAAGGTGTTTCGGAACGTTAAATTGTTCGAAGGTGTTGTTGTCCATCACGACAAACGTGTCGCCTTCTTCGTATAGATACTGGTAATCACTGGTTTCGACCCGCGCAATTTCCACTTCTTCGTCCGTCCGGAAACGATACTCTACAAGTTTACCGGTTTTCACATTACGCATTTTCGCCTGATAAAAGGCCCGTAAGTTGCCGGGGGTACGGTGAATGAATTCTTCAACGTTTACCAATGCGCCATTAAAACGCAAAATGTTACCAGTTTTTACTTCAGAGGCTTTTGCCATGTTGATAAATTATTTAGTTGAACGTTCAAAATTACAGAATTAGGTGTCCAGTTACAAACCCACTTTAAAAAATCCCCGGGCTATATCTGACAACGATCAAGAGCGTTTGTAATCAGTGATCTCGATAGCTTCTTCACAAAAGCTGTATTCTCTTTCCTGATTGGAGCAGATTATCAGCAACCGATCCGATCGAGTCGCATCAATCAGTTCCAGGTACCAGGCCATGCCGGCCCGGTCCAGATTGGAGGTCGGCTCGTCAAGCAATACGACCGCAGTATCCGAACAGCACGCCAGCGCCAGCTTTACGCGCTGTTTCATGCCCGAGGAAAAGTGGCGTACCGGTTTATTCCGAGAGGCTGACAATCCCATCAACTGAATAACAGCATCTCGGTCAAAGCCATTGCGGTATTCCTTGAACGAAAAATGGAAGTTGAGCAGTTCGGTGAGCGTAAATTCTTCGATCAGTTCGAGATAAGGAGCCGATAAACTCAGCTCCCGATAGAGCCGGTCCACATCGACAGCTTCGCCATCCGATTCGTAACGAATCTTACCCGCCGAGGGCGTGAGACTGGAAGCAATAACCTGCAAAAGGGTCGATTTACCGGATCCGTTAGGACCCAGCACTGCATAACTTCGTCCTGACGAAAATCGGTAGTCCAAATGCTGGAAAATCCAGTCCCGGTTGAAACGTCTGCCAATGTCTTCCAGTACAATGTCCACGTGGCCGGTATTGATGCAACCTGACGACTGATTAGAGCACCCCTTTGCTCTGCCCGAAACCTTTCATTACACCACGGTTGGAATTCCGTATAAAATCGAGGATTTCATCGCGGATCTCTGTGGGCTTATATTCGGCTTCGATAATATCGAGCGCTTTAGTCAGGTTATTGTTCTTAACAAATAGAATACGGTAGATATCCTGTATCTCGTTGATTTGGCTGGACGAGAATCCCCTTCGACGCAGACCGACGGAGTTGATCCCTACGTAGGCCAGCGGTTCACGCGCCGCTTTTACGAATGGCGGTACGTCTTTACGCACCAGGGAGCCGCCCGCGATGAAGGCATGCGATCCGATATGGCAAAACTGGTGAACGGCCACCAGGCCCGCCAATACAACGTAGTCGCCTACGGTAATGTGACCGGCCAGTGTGCTACTGTTCGAGAATATGCAATTATCGCCGATGATGCAATCGTGGGCGATGTGGCTATATGCCTGGATCAGGCAGTTTTTCCCGATGACGGTTTTCCACCTGTCTTTTGTGCCGCGGTTTACCGTCACGCATTCCCGAATCGTGGTGTTATCGCCAATTTCCGCAGTGGTCTCTTCGCCCTCAAACTTCAGATCCTGCGGGATCCCCGAAATAACAGCCCCTGGGAATATACGGCAGTTTTTACCGATGCGCGCGCCATCCATAATGGTCACGTTGGAACCAATCCATGTACCGTCTTCGATGACGACGTCCTTGTGGATCGTCACAAACGGTTCGATTACCACATTGCCCGCAATTTTGGCCTGTGGGTGAATATAGGCAAGTGGTTGTATCATGCTTGGATATCTTTTACTTTTACGATTTGCGCCATCAGTTCGGCCTCTACTACAATCTTTTCGCCTACCATGCCCACACCTTTCATTTGGGCGATGCCCCTGCGGATCGGCTCGAGTAAGTCACAGCGGAAGATAATGGTGTCGCCGGGTGTAACCTGCGCCTTGAACCGCGCATTTTCGATCTTTAGGAATAGCGTGAGGTAATTTTCCGGATCAGGCACGGTGCTTAAGACCAGTATCCCGCCGGTTTGTGCCATGGCTTCAATCTGAAGCACACCCGGGAAGACGGGCGCCCCGGGGAAGTGTCCCATAAAAAGATCCTCATTTACAGTCACGTTTTTCAGCCCGACGACGTGGGTTTTGGTAAGCTCCAAAATCTTGTCGATCATCAAAAACGGCTGCCTGTGAGGAAGAATCTTCATGATCTGCGCGGTATCGTACAGCGGCGTCATGTTGGGGTCGTACACTTTGACGTATTTGCGTCCCTTATCTTTTTTGATCTGGGCCTTGATCTTTTTGGCAAAGGCGACATTTGCTGCGTGTCCGGGCCGGGCGGCCATGATATGACCTTTGATTGGCCGGCCTACCAGCGCAAGATCGCCGATCATGTCGAGCAATTTATGGCGTGCTGGCTCGTTCTGATAGCGCAGCTCGATGTTGTCCAGAATTCCTTCCTTCGCCACGTCGATATCATCACGGTTAAAAAGCTTGGCCAAATTCCGAAGTTCATCTTTGCTGACTTCTTTGTCTACCACGACGATAGCATTGTTCAGGTCGCCACCTTTTATGAGGTTGTTCTTAAGCAGCATTTCCAATTCATGGAGGAAGCAGAAGGTCCTGGACGATGCAATGGTCGTCGAAAACTCATCGATGTTGCTGATGGAAGCATGTTGGCTACCGAGCACCGGCGAATTAAAGTCGATCATACAGGTAAAACGATAGCCGTCCAATGGCATGGCCACCATTTCCACTTTCCGGTCAGCTTCTGTATGATGGATATTATGCGGAATTTCGTAATAATCGCGATCCGCATTTTGATCGGTGTATCCAGTTTCTTCGAGGATTTTCACAAAAGGAGCGGAACTGCCGTCCATGATCGGTACTTCGGGCCCGTCGATGTCGATGAGCACGTTGTCTATCTGCAATCCTACAAGGGCTGCCATCAGGTGTTCGATCGTGCTTACGCTGGCTCCGTTTTGGGAGATTGTAGTACCCCGGGACGTATCCGATACGTTGTCCGCATCGACTAAAACTATCGGTTGGTTCTCTAGGTCGATCCGCCTGAACTTGTACCAGTGGTGTTCGGGTGCGGGTTTTAGTGTCATCGTTACCTGTTTCCCGGTGTGTAATCCGACGCCTGAGATGGTAATCTCAGACTTAATGGTTCGTTGTTTTACATTCATTGTCATCATTGACTGATCCCCCAAATTGGGATTTTAGCGTAGATTTATTTCGATTCTTCTTTAGTTAATATGATTTGTTCTAATTCTTCCAGCCTGCGTTCGAGTTCGGGCAATCGTGTATAAATGACCTGCGAGCGCATATGTGCATTGTAGGGCGCTGCCGGCGTACCGGACCACTTCTTGCCTTCTTCCATAATTGCCCGGTTGACACCGGACTGAGCTTGAATCTGCGTGCCCTTGGCAATGCTGATATGACCCACTATGCCTACCTGGCCACCAATGACCGCGTTTTCGCCAATCTTGGTGCTTCCCGAAATGCCGGACTGCGCAGCGATAACCGTGTTTTGTCCGACTTCAACATTGTGCGCAATCTGAATAAGGTTGTCGAGTTTTACGCCCTGCCGAATAATGGTCGATCCCATGGTCGCCCGGTCAATTACCGTATTGGCGCCTACTTCGACGTGATCTTCGATTTGTACGTTGCCAATCTGGCTGATCTTCTGGTAAGTGCCATCTTCCCGCGGCGCAAACCCAAAACCATCGCTGCCGACTACCGTTCCCGAATGAATCGTCACATGCGCACCGATTACGCAATCGTGGTATACCGAAACTCCCGAAAAAAGAGTAGTGTCGTTGCCGATTCGGGCATTGTCACCGATGTACACGTGGGGATATATCTTACAATTGTCGCCGATTACGGCGTCTTTATCGATGTAGGCAAATGCCGCAATATATACGTTTTTTCCAATCTTTGCGGATGGGTGGATAAAAACCGGCTCCTCAATCCCTGTTTTATCCAGGCGCATTTTGTTGTAGAGCTCCAATAACGTCGAGAACGCTGAATAGGCGTTCTTTGTGCGTATGATAGTACTGTTGACTGGCTTGTCTACTTTTTGGTCAGCGTTGACGATGACCACTGACGCCCGCGTAGTGTACAGGTATGGCTCGTATTTCGGATTCGATAAAAAGGATAAAGAGCCGCTTGACGCTTCTTCAATTTTGGCCAATTGTCCCACCATCACGTTTGGATCTCCCTCAAGAGACCCACCCACGATTGTTGCTATTTGATGTGCGGAAAATTGCATCTGCAAATTTATAAGTTTAAATACGATATACAAACTATTACTGGCTGCCAGTTAATTGGGCCGTTGCTGCCGGTAGTAACTCCTTGGGGAAGGAAACAGCAAATTTTTGGACTTTTTTCGATAGTGTTTCCAGATTAGACAAATCAGATGCTTCGGCTATATCCTGTATGCTGCCATCCTTCATTAAAATTTTAATATTGCTGTCGTTCAGTTCGTACGCGCTGTTCTCAATTGGCTGCACCCACACGTAATAGTCCGCTTTGGAAGGATCAATACCAAAAAACGCTATCGCTTTTTCCTTCAGACCCGCAATGACCTCCGGCGCAGGGGCATTGGCATGCAACTCTGTATGGTATAATTCCCGTGTCATCAGCCGCATGCACAAACGGCTCAATACATCGTCGCTATGATACGCCCAAGTTTTTATCGCCGACAATATGTCCGTATCATCAAGACGCGAAAAATGATCCAGATGTGACACATCGTCCTTGAAATTCTCGCGGGTAATCCTGTTGCACAAAAAATGTTCCAAGGAAGGGGAAGCAAACAGCCGCTCGCCCGTCTCACAAATTTCCTTGGCCCGTTGCAGGATTTTGAGCAACATTTGTTCGGCACTCAGTACCGTCTTGTGTAAATACACCTGCCAATACATCAGCCTACGTGCGATCAAAAATTTTTCGGCAGAGTAAATGCCTTTTTGTTCCAGCACCAATTCGTTGTCCGCTACGTTTAGCATCTTGATGATGCGGTCAAAACTGATGACTCCTTCATAAACGCCCGTAAAAAAACTGTCACGGTTGAGGTAATCCATCCGGTCGATGTCGAGTTGGCCGGAAACCAGTTGGTGAAGAAATTTTTTAGGGTGGCTGTTGTTGAAAATAGTCATGGCCAAATCGAGCCGGCCACCAAATGTCCGGTTGAGTTCATCCATCATCAACATCGACAGCATCTCGTGTGAAACACCTTCTACCAGGGTGTGTTCCAGTGAATGCGAAAAAGGACCATGGCCAATATCATGCAGTAGGATCGCTGCCAGTACCGCCTCTTCCTCTTCAGGGGTGATGTCGATATCCTTATTCCGGAGCGTTTCGATTGCCAGTCCCATGAGGTGCATGGCACCCAGGGCATGTTGGAAACGCGTATGCAGCGCGCCCGGATAAACCAAGTGCGTCATACTAACCTGTTTGATGTATCGTAGCCGTTGAAAATACGGGTGTTGGATCAGGTCAAATATGAATGCCGAAGGAATGGAAATGAATCCATAAACCGGATCGTTTATAATTTTCTTTTTATTCAAGTGACTCCTTCAATTACATGATCGCCGTGGTGGATGCGATTTCGCTTGCAAAGATAGAGAGATGCCTGTTAATTATTGTTAAAAAAGCCAAGTTCCTTCAAAAATTCGTTAGTTTCGTGTTAAAGTCGAAGCGTTTCATTAAAATCTGGGCGGTCAGCTGCGAGGATAAAGTCTTTAGACAAAACAGGAAAACATGCAAGAAACAAATATACTTTGGGCAGATGATGAAATTGATTTATTGAAACCGCACATCATGCTGCTCAACGATAAGGGATATAACGTAAAGACGGTTACCAACGGCAACGATGCAGTCGACGCGTTTAAAAAAGGCTTTTATGATCTGGTCTTTCTTGATGAGAACATGCCGGGCCTTACCGGCTTGGAGACGCTATCGGAGCTTAAAAATATAAACCCGGCTGTGCCAATGGTGCTGGTCACCAAAAATGAAGAAGAGCACCTCATGGAAGACGCTATCGGATTCAAGATAGACGACTATCTGATCAAGCCCGTTAACCCAAAACAAATATTGCTTACCATTAAAAAGCTGACTGAAAACAAGCGCTTGGTGAGCGAAAAGACATCGATGGCCTATCAACAGGATTTCCGAAACCTCGGTATGATCCTCAACGATAACCTGGATTTCAAACAATGGGAGGACGTTTATAAAAAACTCGTGTATTGGGAGCTGTCCCTCGAAAAGTTAGAGGACGCGGGGATGCATGAAGTGCTGACCCTGCAAAAGGCCGAGGCCAATATGCAGTTCTCTAAATTCTTGGAAAAGAACTATCTTGGATGGATGAAGGAGCCGGAGAGCGGGCCGGTCATGTCGCACCAGCTGTTTCGAAAGAAAGTTTTTCCTTCGTTGCAGGAAGATAAGCCCACCTTCTTTTTTTTGATTGATAACCTCCGTTACGACCAGTGGCGGGTTATCAACGAAGTGATCACCAATTACTTTCGGCTGGAGGATGAGGATAGCTATTATAGTATTTTGCCCACGGCAACACAATATGCGCGTAACGCCATATTCAGCGGCTTGATGCCCCTGGAAATGGAAAAACGTTTTCCGGACCTGTGGCAAAACGACGAAGACGAGGGTGGCAAAAACCTGTATGAAGATCGGTTTTTGGCCGATCAGGTCAAGCGCATTTATCGGAAGGAATGTAAGCATGCTTATTTTAAAATTCTGACACTCGACCAAGGCCGGGATGTGGCCGAAAATCTGAGTAACCTGATGGTCAACGACCTGAATGTCTTGGTATACAATTTTGTGGACATGTTGTCACATGCCCGTACGGACATGGCGATGATCCGAGAACTGGCCAACGACGAAGCAGCCTACCGCTCGCTCACGCTCTCATGGTTCGAGCATTCGCCGCTTTTGGACGCGCTAAAGTGGCTTTCCCAGAAACAGGTGCGCGTCATCATCACCACAGACCACGGCACCATCCGCGTAAAACATGCCAGCAAGGTCATTGGCGACCGAAACACCAATACCAACCTTCGCTATAAACAGGGAAAAAATTTAAATTACATCGCCAAAGACGTATTTCACATCAAAAATCCGCACGATGCCATGTTGCCGAAGCTGCACGTGAGTTCCAGCTTTATATTCGCCAAGGAGGACACTTATTTCGTGTACCCCAACAATTACAATCATTTTGTAAATTATTTCAATGAAACGTTCCAGCATGGCGGTATCTCGCTGGAAGAAGTAATAATCCCATACGCCACGTACACCAGCAAATAGCAAAATTTGTATGTTTGTCTGATGGTTATTGGTATTCCGAATCTAGCGGCGCTGCCCCATGCGGCGACCGAGTTACTGGCAGCGGTTGGCGACAGGAAAGTGTTTCTTTTTTATGGGGACATGGGTGCTGGCAAAACTACCTTTATCAAAGCCCTCTGTGCACAGTTGGGCGTCGAAGATCCAACGGCGAGCCCGACATTTTCGATTGTCAACGAATATACCTCGCCAAACGGACCGGTGTACCACTTCGACTTTTATCGTATTAAGTCCGAGCGCGAAGCTTTTGATCTCGGGTATGAAGAGTATTTTTACTCTGGGAACTACTGCTTTGTGGAATGGCCCGAAAAGATTGGCGGCCTGCTTCCACCCGACGCGGTGTCGGTGCGGATCACGGCAGTTGCCGACGGACGGCGTCAGTGTATAATCTCCTTCGCTTGATGACCAAATAAATTCAGTTGCCCATGCAACCTTTCTGCTATTTCTTGCATCTAAGCAATAAAGAAGTCAGCATTGAAGCAAACGGTTACATTAGATCATTTGTACGAAGGTTGCAAGGCACGCAATCGCCGGGCCCAGGAGGCATTATATAATACGCTTGCCTCAAAGATGCTCGGGCTGTGCATGCGGTATGCGCGAAATCGGGAAGAGGCAGAAGATATTCTACAGACCGGATTTGTCAAAGTATTCACGCAGATCGACAGCTTTCGCGGCGACGGACCCTTTGAAGGTTGGATACGCCGTGTGATGGTAAATACGGCTATAGCCTCTTACCGTAAAAATGGGCGTTCTATTCAGGTTGCCGAACTGTCCGAGGCAGATAGCCACTCGCACGACGTCGGCATTGATTCGTTGGATTGCGAAGACCTGCTCTCCATTATCCGTACGCTTCCGGTAGGGTATCGCCTGGTGTTCAATATGTATGCCATTGAGGGATATTCGCATAAGGAAATAGCAGAGGCGTTGCAAATCAGCGAAGGCGCCTCCAAGTCGCAGCTGTCCAGGGCTCGTGGCTGGCTTCAGACAAAAATTAGTCAAATTACGGCGTATGAACTTAAAGGATAACGAATTCGACCGCCAGCTGCGGGAAAAGCTGCACGGTTTCACACCTGACGTGCCAGAAGGTCTCTGGGGGAAGATAGCCGCCAGGCTCGATGTCGATGCTGACGGCAAAAGCACTTTCGAAGTATTGCCGAAATCGAAAACGGTCCCCGGCTGGTGGCTGGCTGCAGCCGCCGCGCTTGTCATCCTCGCGCTGGGCTTTTGGATCAACCGGCCTGTGGAGGTAATTTACCTGCAGGGCAACACGGAGAGGGCCGACGGGCAGTCGCTTGAACGTCCCGCGCACATCCCGTCGCTTCCGCGTGAAGATTCTTCAAACGAAGGCACGCCTTTGGTTGCAGTAAAGGTCCCAGATCCGCGGCCGAAGCCGCAGCGGTCGGCGCCGATAAAGCGCGCTAGCGCGGTCAAGGCACCTGTTTCGGCAAAGCATGTCCCCGACCGTCACGTAGCCGTTTCCCTGCGTAATCCGAAAGGAGGGTCCGTGCAGCCGCCGACCGACACACTAAAGACCTATATTGTGCAGGTGCCGTCCGTGGATCCGCCGGTAGTCCTTGATGATATCGAGGAGGAAATGCTTGCCACTGCACCACCGTCTGATTCATTTGGCGCCGGACAATTGCTGAATTGGGTCGTCGGTGCAGTAGATCAACGCGCGGAAAAGGCAGTTACATTTGCCAGTGATGGCGAGGGTTCGCTGAGAATTGATTTTAATTTTGGTTTGGCCAAAAACCGTAAGAAAAAATAATTTTAACCTTAAACTATTACCGATGAAACACATAATCCTTACCTCGATGTTAGTCGCCACAATGACCTATGTGGTTGCACAGGAAAGCCCCGGGAAAGGCCGGGTTGGGCGTGACGGGATTTCAGCCGATACCGTAATTGTGGAAGACGTGGAAACCGGAGAAAAGCGGAAGGTACGGATTTTGATTCCCGGCAACGACGATGGAATGATCCGTATCGAAAGGGATGAAAAAACCTATGAGCTGGAGTCAGAAGCCGACAGACAGGATGACAATAGTTCGTCCCATACCAAAAATGCGCATCCAATTTACGGTGTTACCGTCTCGCGAATTGACCTTGGATTGGCAAAATTAGTGGACAACGGCAGCTTTACGCTTTCCGATGGCAACCGCGATTTCCGGTATCGCCCCGGCAAGACCGTCAACTTTGGGCTTGATCTCTTACAGGTTGGCTATCGATTCAACGACCACTTCCGTATCTTTTTATCCGGCGGATTCGACTGGACCTATATTCGGCTTCGGGAGAATATCGATTTTCGGGAAAACACCTCCCCGCTTACGTGGGATATCGTTGACCGCAACGAGGTCAATTACACGAAAAACAAACTTACTTCCACCTATCTCCGCCTACCACTTACCTTTGAGTGGCGTAGTACACATTATAACAACATGGGGCGCTTGCGATTTGCCGTCGGCCCGGAGGCAGGCTTTTTGCTTAAAGGTACCCAGCGTTTCAAGAGCGACGAGCTCGGTAAACAAAAATTTAAGGACGACTATAATTTTACCCAGTTCCGTTACGGGGTGTTTGCGCGGGTGGGCGTAGGTTCGTTTGGGATTTATGGCAAGTATTATTTCAACGATATTTTTGAAAACAGTCCGCAGCAGGAAGGGCTGCGCAACTTCACTTTTGGGCTGATGCTGTTCTTTTAACGAGAGCGGTCTGAGTTTTTTCGTACTTTTGTGCCGTCTCGGTAGGTCGAGACGGTTTTTTTATGGCGTTGACCTCCACAAATCCCCCAGCCTGTTCGGTACCGAACGATGTACGGCGAGAAGGACTTTCCCTTATCCATGGTGAGCAGGTGAGTCGTTCGTTTCCGGGTAAGGTGGCGGTGATCGCGGTCAGCGACCTGTCCTTCGAAATCGGGGAGGGGAAGATTACTGCGATTGTGGGAGAGAGTGGAAGCGGGAAAAGCACCGTTCTTCGGTTGATATACGGGTTGTTAGAACCGGATAGCGGCGAAGTGCGTTATCGCGGCTGGCGGGTGCCCGGCCCACGGGAAAAACTTATTCCCGGTCACGATGCCATGCGGATGGTTTCGCAGGGATTTGACGACCTGAACACCTATGCCAATGTCTGGGACAATGTTGCCTCCCAGCTATCAAACGCCGATCTCGAAGCAAAACATGACAAGACGGCAAGGCTCCTGCAGCAGTTGCGAGTTTCACATTTAGCGAAGCAGCGAGTTGCCGACCTTAGTGGGGGCGAAAAGCAGCGTGTGGCTATTGCCCGCGCATTGATAAATGAGCCTGAAGTACTCCTGATGGATGAACCTTTCAACCAGGTCGACGCTGCCTTTCGGGAGACGCTGCAACAGGATATTCGGGCCATCGTCGACGATACGAAGTTGACGGTGGTTTTCGTCTCCCACGATCCGGCAGAGGTGCTTTCGATGGCAGATCAGCTAATGGTGATGCGACGCGGACGTTTAGTGGCGGCGGGAAAGCCTGCAACTCTGTACCAAAGCCCGCCCAACGCATACACGGCCCGCTTATTGGCCCGGAGCAATTTGCTTGACAATGCTGAGGCCCTTGAACTGGGGATCACTACGGAAGGAACCGTTGCCGTGCATCCCGAGTGGATCCAGATAGCGGCCGACCACCAGGGTGCATTTCAGGTCATGGACGTACGGTTCAAGGGATTCTATGAAGAACTGACGGTCGCAAACGGCCGCCTGTCCGTTCGGGTAATCCACCACCAGCCCGGCGCATATCCGTTGGGAATCAAGGTCCGTCTTCGGGTCGAGCAATTTCATACGCTGAAATAACCGGCGATTCTTTGGCTATAGCCGCTCATATCTTCTGCTCTTTTCGCTGAATTTTCTGCCTGTTAGACAGACAGGCTCCGTGAAATGCTGCGGCCTCATCCGCTAAACGTAGTGGGAATGTCGCCGGTGACTCCGGGGTGAATCGGATTTGTGCGAAGAGACGTGGACTCACCGTGGACTCACCGTGGATTTACGGCGCTCACACGTCGCGGTCTATGCGGAAGCATAGCCTACATCCCCGGAGGCAATGTTTCGGTTTCAACGATATATTGTTAACTTTGAGGGAATGAGACCAGCCGCTAAGCGAGATACGATGAAAAACAAACCGTTTATGCCGTTATTTGTCATCGCGGTAGCCGCACTTGAGGCCTGCGACGTGCAGCAAAAGGAAAACCCCTTATTGGTTACCTACGATACCCCCTTTGCTGTACCCCCTTTTCGGGAAATCGAGGACGCGGATTTCCTGCCGGCTTTTGAGGAAGCCATCGCTCGTCACGACGCTGAGATCGATTCGATCGCGAACAATCCGGAAACACCGACATTTGACAATACCATTCTGGCCCTGGAAAATGCAGGCCAGATGCTAAGCAGGGTGTCGACGGTATTCAACAACCTCAACAGCGCCAACACCAACGATAACATCCAAATACTAGCCCGCGAGCTGGCCCCGCGACTTTCAGCGCATTGGGATGATATACTGCTGAACCAGGCGCTCTTTGAACGCGTAAAAACGGTATGGGAAGGACGCACTGCCGTGGTGCTCACAGCGGAGCAGCAACAGCTGCTGGAGAAAAACTACCGTAAATTCATACGTAGTGGTGCCGAATTAAGCGATCGGGACAAAGACCGTCTTCGGAATATGAATGCAGAGCTGGCAACGCTTACCCAGCAATTCGGTCAGCACCTACTCGCGGAAACAAACGATTATCAACTGGTTATATCGGATGCGGCAGACCTCAACGGCCTTCCTGAGACGGTGAAAGCGGCAGCTGCGGCGGCGGCGGCAGAAGCCGGGATCGAGGGGAAATGGCTGTTTACCCTGGCCAACCCCAGTGTGATGTCGTTCCTTCAGTATGCGGACAACCGGGCGCTGCGGAAGCAAATCTGGGAAGCTTATACGAGGCGGGGAAACCGTGATAATAAAAACGATAATAAACAGATTTTGGCTAAAATAGCCAACTTACGTTTGCTAAAGGCCAATTTGCTGGGATATCCGACTTATGCGCATTACGCGCTCGAGGAGGCGATGGCCAAAAACCCAGACAACGTATTTGCGCTACTCCAGGACATCTGGGAGCCGGCGCTCGAAAGGGCAAAGAGCGAGGCGGAGGCGATCAGGCAGGAGATAGCAGCCACAGGCGGTTCGTTTGCCCCCGAGCCTTATGACTGGCGCTATTATGCCGAGAAGATTCGCTTGAAACGCTACGCATTGGATGAAGATGAGCTCAGGCCCTATTTCAGCCTCGAAGGGGTGCGTCAGGGTGCGTTTGATGTGGCCGGCCGACTATATGGCCTGACCTTTAAAGCACATGGCGGTGATATCCCCGTTTACCACGATGATGTTGAGGTGTACGAGGTGTTCGATGCTGACGGCAGTCATTTAGGTCTGTTATTTATGGATTTTTTTCCTCGGGCTTCCAAGCGGGGCGGTGCGTGGATGACCTCTTATCGTAAGCAAAAAATGACAGACGGGGGGCGGGTGGCACCCGTTATAGCCGTGGTATGCAATTTTACAAAGCCGGCCGGCAACCGGCCCGCACTGCTGACATTTGATGAGGCCAGCACGTTATTTCACGAGTTTGGCCATGCCTTACATGGACTGTTGTCCAACGTGACCTATGAAAGCCTGTCCGGCACCGCGGTACCACGTGATTTCGTAGAGATGCCTTCCCAGATTATGGAGAGCTGGGCGGCCCATCCGGAGGTACTCAAGTCGTACGCACGCCATTATGAAACGGGCAAACCCATTCCCGACGAATTGGTGGCTAAACTGCAGCGTGCAGCTACCTTTGGTCAGGGTTTTGCCACCGTTGAGTACCTTGCCGCAGCCTACCTGGATATGGAATATCATGCCATAACGGACGTGACCGATATCGACGTCGAGGCGTTTGAGCGTGCCGCCATGCAGCGGATAGGGCTGATTGAGGAAATTATTCCCCGCTATCGAAGCACCTATTTTCAGCATATTTTTTCCGGTGGGTACGCGGCGGGCTACAACAGTTACATCTGGGCTGATGTGTTGGCGGCCGATGCGTTTGCGGCATTTGAAGAGACCAGCCTGTTTGATTCGACCACGGCGGCGGCATTTCGGGCAAATGTCCTTGAAATGGGCGGATCGGAAAAGCCTGATGTACTTTATCGTAATTTCCGAAAAGCGGAACCCAATCCGGTATATTTAATGAAAAAACGGGGATTGGACTGAGCATTTATGACACGAAACCTTTTGCCTTTACTATTCCTTTGCTGGGGCTACCTTTCGGTTGCTGTTGGTCAACCCTCCGGGGCGCCGTTTGAGGCAATCATGCAACATCACTACGGATCCGGGCGGTCGCCGGGTGGATTCCTGCTCGTCGTCAATGAGGGGCGCGTTTTATTCGCTAAAGGCTATGGCGTGGCAGACCTGCGGCGTGGCGCGCTTATTGATTCCAATACGCACTTTCGTATGGCATCGGTAAGCAAGCAGTTTACCGCCATGTCGATATACCTGCTCAATAAAAGTGGAAAGTTGTCCTTGGATGCACCGTTGAAACACTTTTTCAGTCCGCTGGCCGGCGCCGTGGGAGGCATAACGGTGCGGCAGTTGCTCACCCATACATCCGGTATCTGGGACTATGAGCCGTTGATCCCCGAATCCCAGCAAACACAGGTGCTGGATGCCGACGTGCTGGAGCTTATTCGCAGCCAGCCACAGACGTATTTCCCGCCGGGCTCGCAGTTTCGCTATAGCAATACAGGCTATTGCCTATTGTCGCTCATTGTCGAGCAGGTAAGCGGCATGCCGTACTCCGAATTTGTCCGGCAATCTATCTTCGTGCCACTCGGTATGCAGGATGCCCGGGTTTATGAAAGTAACGCTGACATCGCCCACCGTGCGTATGGCTATCGGTACGGGCACGGTGATCATGTCTTTGCCGATCAGAGCCTCACTAGTGCCGCCAAAGGGGACGGAGGGATATACCTGTCGGCAGCCGAATACCTTACATGGAGCAAGGCGTTGATGCGTGGCGATTTCCCCTTGGTGGGCTATCTAAAGATGTTGGCGCGCGAACAAGTACCGGTAAAGGACGGTGTTCGTTACGGTTTTGGCTGGTTTATCGGTACGGAAGACGACGGTACCACCTGTCTGTTCCACTCCGGAGAAACCACCGGTTTCCGGAATATGGTATACCTGAACCCCGAAAAGTCGTTGGCCGTTGTGCTATTTACCAATAGCGATGATCAAGGTATCGCCGACGTGTTTGACCAAATTGCCCGACAGCTGCGGATCGGCCTGCGGCTGGGCGATACAGCGTCCGTTTCGCTATTTCGCTGGCTGAGCAGGGTGTATTGATTGCGTACAGCTGCCTATTATATCCCAGCAGAATGGAATTGCAGATCGTATAGCCGCTTGTAATAGCCGTTGCGCCGAAGCAGCTCCTGGTGCGAGCCCATTTCTTTCATCTCGCCCTTATCAAGCACAATAATTTTATCCGCCTTCTGAATCGTGGAAAGCCGGTGGGCGATTACGATTGATGTCCTGCCCTTCATTAGGGTGTCGATGGCTCGTTGGATCAGCTCCTCAGTCTCGGTGTCTACGGCGGACGTTGCTTCATCAAGTACCAGTATCTTGGGGTCGTGCACCAGCGCGCGGATAAAGGAAATCAACTGGGCTTGTCCCGAAGAAAGTGTCGCACCACGTTCCTGCACCTGGTAGTCGTAGCCTCCCGGAAGCCGCTGAATAAACTCGTGCGCCCCTACCTGGGTAGCTGCGTCGATAATTTGGTCGCGTGTAATGGCGGGGTTATTCAAGCTGATGTTATTGGCCACTGAATCGGCGAATAAGAAAACATCTTGCAACACCGTAGCGATGGTACGCCTCAGGTAATTTAGCTCGTATTCGCGAATATCCACATTGTCCAACAAAATTGCTCCGCGGTTTACCTCGTAAAAGCGGCTGAGGATGTTGATGGTTGAAGACTTACCGGCCCCCGTGGCGCCTACCAGTGCCAGCGTTTCACCGGGACGGATATCAAAGTTAATGTCTTTGAGTACCCATTTTTCGTCGTTGTAGGCAAACCAAACGTTTTTAAAGGTGATTGCTCCTTGGATATGGCTGGGTTGCTTGGTGCCTTCGTTCGACGTTTTCTCATCGGTGTCAAGCACCGCAAAAATACGTTCGGCACTTACCATGCCCATCTGAAGGGTGTTGAATTTATCGACAAGCTCGCGTATAGGCCTGAAAATCATGTTGATATACATGATGAATGCGACAATGACACCCGGCGACAACCGGTCGGCCAAAACTTCTTTGGAACCGTACCATACCAATAACCCCAGGGCGATGGCCATGATAATTTCAATAACCGGGAAAAAGATCGAAAAGTACCAGTTTGCACGAATGTGCGCATTTCGATGTTCGGCATTGGCCGACTTGAACTTTCGCATTTCCTGCTCTTCACGGGCAAAGTACTGAATAATGCTGATGCCCGAAATGTGCTCCTGCAGGAAGGTGTTTAAGTTGGCGATCCACTTCCTGACATCCTGAAATGCTGATTTCATGGCTTCCTTGAAAATATAGGTGGCGCCAATCATCAATGGCATGGGTATCAATACGATGAGCGTCAGTTTCCAGTCGCTGTAAAACATCACGCCGAGAATGACCACGAGCTGCAGTATGTCGCCGATGATTTGAATTAATCCTTCGGAAAAAATATTGGCGATGGTCTCGAGGTCAGAAATCGTACGTGTGATCAGCCTGCCGATCGGCGTGCGGTCGAAATACTTGAGCCGCAAGCTCGTGATGTGGTTGAAGACGTCAATGCGCAAATCGCGGATAACAGATTGACCCAGTGTGTTGGTCATCAGCGTGTGGAAGTACCGCACGGCGGTCTGGACCAGCAAGAGGGCAAGCATCAAGGCCAGCATCAGCCGAAGGCCTTCGGTATCGCTTTGAAGGATAAAGCGGTCGAGCGTATATTCAACAAGCATGGGCAGCGCCGGTGCTACACCGGCCATAGCTATGGTGAGGACAATGGAACCGATGAAAATGCCGTTATAGGGCTTCACATAACGCATTACCCTGCGAAGCAGGTACGCATCATACGTTTTTCCGGAAACTTGCGGCTCACTCAATGTATTGTTACTTGTCGATCAACAAAAAGGAATTGGCTACAAAAGTATGGTTTTTTCGGCTAATCTTAAATGTAAGGATAGACGACCTCGGTAAGGTAAAGGCCGTGGGCGGGGACCGACGTACCCGCGACGCTGCGGTTTTTGCTGGCGATCACGGCGTGAATGTGATCGACCGGTTTTTCGTTTCTTCCGATTTCCAGCAACGTCCCCACGACCGCGCGAACCATATTGCGGAGAAACCGGTCGGCCGAAATGTAGAAGACGAGTCGCCTGTCGGCCGTCCACTGCCATTCAGCGTGCATGAGCGTACAGTTGAACGTGCCCACCTGCGTATTGGATTTGCTGAAGCAGGCAAAGTCGGTGTATTGAAGCAGCAGGCGCGCGGCTTCGTTCATTGCGGAGACATCCGGTATCCCATGCATTTGCCAGGACAAGCCGGTCAGAAAGGGATTTTTTTCGAAGTGAATGTGATATTCGTACGAACGCTTAACGGCATCAAACCGGGCGTGTGCCTCGGGCGACACCGCAATCAGTCGCTTCGCCGCGATATCGTGTGGTAGGAGCGCGTTGAGGCTGTGCAGTACTTTTTCTGACGACTGGATGAAATCTGCAGCGTCCGTGACGTCAAAATGCGCATATAACTGTCTGGCGTGGACGCCCGCATCCGTACGGCCACAGCCGGTGGTTGCGACCGGCTGCCGGAATAACGTGGCCAATGCTTTTTCAAGCAGTTCTTGCACCGTCACTGCGTTGGGTTGCGCCTGCCACCCGTGATAGGCGCCCCCGTTGAAGGCGATTTCTATAAAATACCGCTGATGCTTGCTTTTCACAACGACAAAGGTAGGATTTAAAACAATTTTTCTAAGTTTGCCCTATAGATGCCATTGACAATGAGTTGGACATCGGGCCAACGCCGGGCAATGGAATTTAGGTGTTAAATTCGCAAACTAATAAGAATCCTTATGTTACAGCGCATACAAACGGTTTGGTTATTTTTGGCTTCGGCCACCATTTTTGCTTTGTTTCTCTTTCCCTATTTGCAATACGCTGATTTTGGGGGCATCGGACAGGCACTAAAAGTGACGGGCAGGTATCAGGGGTTTGAAGGACAGGCGATCCGTGAGGAGCTGTTTTTGCTGCAAACCGTGGCTACAGTGATATTAGGCATTTTTCCGCTTTACATCATCTTCAAGTTTGGGAACCGCAAGCTGCAGTTGCAACTGATTGTGGTAAACGTCATACTGATTGTGCTTTTCGGATTTTGGTTATATACGGCTGCAAGCACGTCGTTGACTGAGGCCCGGCAGTTTCTATCCGCACGCAATATTGGCGTTGGTTTCTTTTTGCTGCCGATCGCCATCATTTTTCTCTTGATGGCCATGGGTGGCATCCGGAAAGACGAAAGGCTGATTAAGTCGGCAGATCGGCTCCGGTAGCCTTAGCGGTACCGGATTTGCTGCTTGTCCATCATGCCCATTTGATCTTTCATGAGCTTGATCTGGTCTGCTAGCAACTTGTTTTTGTCCGCTTTTTTAGCTTCCTGCAGGTACTTGGTGGCTTCGCGCTTATTGCGTTTGGCCATGGCAATACCCGCAAGGCTTAATTTCGCCAGCGCAACATTGTGGCCCATGTGGAGACCTAACGTGAGGGCCCGTTTGAAATATTTCTCCGATTGAAGCGGCGCCTTTTGCGACTCGATCAGGCCAAGCAGGAGGTGGTAGTACCCATGCTGTGCACGGATAAGCTGCTTTTCGTAGTTGCTAATGTTTGCCAACCATTTAGCGGCCTTAGCCATATTTTCCTTGCGCATGTAAAACTGCGCAATTAGCATATTTTCATTAAAAAACACCGTTACGAAGGCGATTATGGTGATGAAGATACCCAAAATCCCCCAGCCCCATTCGCCGTATACGAACAATGCCACCGTACCTACGAGCAACAGTGAAGAAAGGATAATCCGAACAAGATTTGACATGTAATACGTTCTTAAAAAAGCTGTTAAACTAAAAATTGATGCAAATATCCGTTTATTTAGGCGCTTACACAACTTGTTTTCGGCACATTTTTGTAAAAAATATATATTCGCGGTAGTCCGCACCACGCGGCAAAATAGTTTTACCTTCACAGCGATCGAAAACATGAGTGTACAACTGGAAAGTGGCTGGAAAGCCGTATTGGGGCCGGAGTTTGAGAAGCCTTACATGAAAGCGCTTAAGGCTTTTTTGCAGGAAGAATTGAAGCAGTATACCGTTTTCCCGCCCAACCGGTTAATCTTTAATGCGTTTAACCATACCCCATTTGAGCAAGTCAAGGTGGTTATCCTCGGACAGGACCCTTACCATAACGTCGGACAGGCTCACGGACTATCATTTTCGGTGCAGCGCGGCACGGACATCCCGCCGTCGTTGCGCAACATGTATAAGGAGCTGAAGGCCGACATCCCCGGATTTCAAATGCCGGACCACGGCGACCTCACCGCGTGGGCGGACCAGGGTGTACTGCTGCTCAATGCGACACTTACGGTCCGCGCACATGCAGCTGGCTCGCATCAGCGGAAGGGTTGGGAGCCGTTTACGGACAGGGCGATCGCCGAGTTGTCGACCCGGCGCAGTGGGCTGGTATTTATGCTTTGGGGTCGGTATGCCAAGGACAAGGCGGCGTTGATTGACCACAGGCGCCATCACATCCTGACGGCGGCCCATCCTTCACCGTTGTCGGCCCATAACGGCTTTTTCGGCTGCGGGCATTTTTCCAGGGCAAACCAATACCTGCGCGAACAGGGAATTGAGCCGATCAACTGGCAGGTTTGAGTTAGTATTCCATCGGAATGATTGGCTCTTTCTTGCTTGTGGACATGATCATCATGGTCTGAAACGTCTTGACATATGGAATCTTGCTGATTTTCTCCATGATAACTGCTTCATAGGCTTTAATGTCTTTTACGTAGACTTTCAGGATAAAGTCGCACTGTCCCGTCACGTGGTGGCATTCGGTCACTTCCTTGATGTGCTGTACGGCCGCAACAAATTCGGGGATGGCGTTGTGGGTGTGAAAATCTAGCGACACCTGGATAAACGACTTGATGCCCAACCCAAGCTTCTCCTCGTCAACAAACGCGTGGTAGCTCTTGATATACCCCGAATTCTCCAGCTTACGCACCCGCTCTAATGTTGGGGCCGGAGAGAGCCCGATGCTGGACGCCAGTTGCAAGTTGGTAATCCGCCCATTTTCCTGTAGCAATTTCAGTATTTTGAAGTCCGTTTTGTCGGGTTGAAAAGGCATAGTGTGTATTTAATATGCTGAATGGTGCAATATACCAAATTATATTTGGTTGTAAGGTAAGAAAATTTCAGCCTGCCCCTGGCTGGCGATGGGTAAGCTTCTCCCGCTTAACCGATGCATTATCACTGATTTGTAAAAAATACTCCAACAGGCCGAATTGAGGGTTAAATCTACCTGATTTTCTCGGTTTTAACCGAAAAGAGGCTGTTGAACTTAAGGTTTATTGCCACTTAAATCGTAACTTTGCGGGACTAAAGAATAAGTAATCCTTTGCCGTTTTTACGCGGTACATTTGTGAAGGTGCATTATGAGTACAAAAGACGATGAACTCTTAAAAGAGCTAGCGCTCGAAGAGTATAAATATGGATTTACCACCGATATCGAAATGGATATCGCCCCCAAAGGGCTCACCGAAGATACGGTTCGGCTGATTTCGGCGAAGAAAAATGAGCCGGAATGGCTACTGGAATGGCGGCTTAAAGCCTTGGCCCATTTCCAAAAAATGGAAATGCCAACCTGGCAAAATTTTGATCATCCCGAGGTAGATTTTCAGGATATTTCATACTACGCTGCTCCCAAGGCAAAGCCAAAGGTAAACAGCCTGGATGAGGTAGATCCCGAGTTGCTTTCGACATTTGAAAAGCTGGGAATTCCGCTTGACGAGCAGAAGGTGCTGGCTGGCGTTGTGGCGGTAGATGCGGTGTTCGACAGTGTTTCGGTCAAAACAACATTCCGCGAAAAACTCAAAGAGCAGGGGGTGATTTTCTGCTCGTTTGGTGAAGCCGTGCAAGAGCATCCCGATCTGGTCAGGCAATACCTGGGTAGTGTGGTGCCGCAGACAGATAACATTTATGCTGCGCTCAATTCGGCGGTGTTTTCCGATGGTTCGTTTGTATACATTCCCAAAGGGGTGCGCTGCCCTATGGAGCTTTCCACCTATTTTCGCATCAACGCCGAAAACACTGGTCAGTTCGAGCGCACGCTAATTATTGCCGACGAGGGATCGTATGTCAGCTACCTCGAGGGCTGTACCGCCCCAATGCGCGACGAAAATCAGCTTCATGCCGCCGTGGTAGAATTGATTGCACTGAAAGATGCGGAGATTAAATACTCGACTGTGCAGAACTGGTATCCGGGGGACAAAGACGGAAAAGGTGGTATCTACAACTTTGTCACCAAACGCGGGATGTGCAAAGGGGACAACAGCAAGATCTCTTGGACACAGGTCGAGACGGGTTCGGCAATTACCTGGAAGTATCCCGGCGTTATCCTGAAGGGCGACCACTCCGTAGGAGAGTTTTACTCAGTGGCACTTACGCGTAATAAACAGCTGGCGGATACCGGTACAAAGATGGTTCACCTCGGTAAAAACACCCGCAGTAAGATCGTTTCGAAAGGTATTTCGGCCGGTACGAGCCACAACAGCTATCGGGGCTTGGTTAAGATTGGCCCGGGGGCAGACGCTTCGCGTAATTTCACGCAATGTGATTCACTGCTGATCGGTGACCGGTGCGGCGCGCATACCTTCCCCTATATCGAAAACAGAAATAAGACCGCTACACTCGAGCACGAAGCCACCACTTCAAAAATTGGAGAGGACCAGTTGTTTTACCTTACCCAGCGGGGCATTGACCCTGAGAAGGCGGTCGGGCTGATTGTCAACGGATATGCCAAGGAGGTGCTAAATCAGCTGCCGATGGAGTTTGCCGTAGAAGCCCAAAAGTTATTGGCCATCTCATTGGAAGGAAGCGTTGGCTAACCGCCGCCTACAAGTAGTGAACTAAAATAGAGAAACATAGAATCGCAAAGAAAATAATGTTAACAATCAATAATTTACACGCAGCAGTCGAAAATCAGGAAATCCTCAAGGGCTTGAATTTGGAGGTAAAGGCCGGAGAAGTGCATGCCATTATGGGGCCGAATGGTTCGGGTAAAAGCACATTGGGCAATGTACTGGCCGGGCGGGAGTCATACGACGTCACCGCAGGTGAAGTACTGCTGGATGGCAAGGACCTTCTGGAACTTTCGCCTGAAGACCGCGCACGTGAAGGGGTATTCCTGGCGTTTCAATATCCGGTTGAAATCCCTGGGGTATCTAACATTAACTTCCTGAAGACCGCGCTCAGCGAAATACGTGAATACAAGGGGCTGCCTCCATTAGAGGCGAAAGAGTTTCTCAAAATGGTCAAGGAAAAGCAGCAATTGGTTGAGTTTGACGCTAAATTGGCTAACCGTTCGCTAAATGAAGGCTTTTCCGGCGGCGAGAAAAAACGCAATGAGATTTTCCAGTTGGCCATGCTCGAACCCAAGCTGGCAATCCTCGATGAGACAGATTCCGGACTGGATATCGATGCGCTGCGCATTGTGGCCCGTGGCGTAAACCAATTGCGCTCGAAGGATAATGCGTTTATTGTGATTACCCACTATCAACGCTTACTGGAGTACATCGTGCCGGATTTTGTGCATGTGCTGTACAAAGGGCGCATCGTTCGGTCGGGAACCAAAGAGCTTGCGTTGGAGCTCGAGGAAAAAGGATACGACTGGATCAAGGAAACGGTAGATGCCGAAAACGCGGTATAACTATTAAAGGGGTATCATCGATCGTCAATTGAGCAAAGAACAAATGATTACACAAGTTTCGGAACCTTTATATAAACAACTCATTCGTGCGTACGACGAGGAAGTCGCGGTACACGCCGCTAATTCACTCGGCGAGCTACGGAAGCTGGCATTTGAGCGATTTAAACAGGTTGGTTTTCCCACCGTGAAATCGGAGGACTGGAAATATACGAACGTACAGCCGCTCGTAAACCAAACGTATTCGTTATCTGCTTCCGAACAACCGGTGGTTGATTTGGATTTAGCGGGTGCCACAGTACCCGACCTGGACGCCTACCGGATCATATTGGTAGACGGCGCATACGACGAGGCGTTGTCGTCATCGGCCGTAACGGACGCGCTTACCGTACTTCCCATAGAAAAGGCGACAGAGGATCTTGCTTTCGCCAAGCATTTTGCCGAATACGCCGATAAGACCGACAATCCGTTCGTGCCGCTTAATACGGCACTATTTAAATCTGGCGTATTCGTCTCGTTGAAGAAGGATGCCGTGCTGGATAAACCGGTGCATATCATTCATGTATCTGCGTCAGAAGCGCCGTTATTTGCCCAAACACGAAACTTATTTGTTGTTGGTCGGTATGCGGAAATGGAAGTTGTGGAGTCGCTGATCACCAAAGACGGCGCTGCCCATAACCTCAATAACCACGTTAGTGAGATTGTAGTGCAGGAGGGGGGCAAGCTGCAACACTACTACCTGCAAACTGCCGGCGCTGCCAGCAACTACCTTAATCACACCGAAATCTATCAGGAAAAACACAGCCTGTATAATCATTACAATTGCACTTTTCCGGGTGCTTCATTTGTCCGGAATAACATCAATGTGCGGCTGGACGATAGCGAGGTGGAGAGCCACTTGTACGGCATTACGCTGACTGCGGGCGACCAATTTGTGGACAACCACACGATCGTAGACCATTTGAAGCCCCACTGCGAGAGCTACGAATGGTACAAGAACATCACCCAAGATACGTCTACAGCGGTATTCAATGGCAAAATATTTGTCCGCGAAGATGCGCAGAAGACCAATGCGTTTCAGCAAAACAACAACATGCTGATCGGTGAACGGTCGGCGGTGTACACTAAGCCCCAGTTGGAGATATTCGCAGACGACGTGAAGTGCAGCCACGGATGTACAATCGGTCAGTTTGACCAGGAAGCGCTGTTCTATCTTCGGGCGCGGGGGATCAGTGAAGCGCAGGCACGTGTGCTGCTGGTGCATGCATTTGCCTTTGATGTGACGAGCCGGTTTGCCAACGAAACCGTAAGGCGGTATGTGGAGCACCTGGTGGAAGAAGGCTTGTAGCGAAGCGGGTGTTGAAGACGACTGTCGGATTTTGGAAATCGATAGTTAACGCCGAAAGTTAAATACAGCGTCAGTGCTGTCATTTGATATTTGATATACGCAGCAGGCTAAGGAGGTGTTCCAATTTAGTCTGCTGTTCTCTTTTTAGCCTATAGACCTTTTTACACTACAGTGAATTTTATATTCCAACCCATTTTTCAAAAAGATAAAATGGTCTTCGTTGATTTTCAGTTCAAAATCCTTATTGACGGAGACGCGGTTGCCCATGCCACCATAATAAGGTTTTAGACATTTTTCATGATCCTCCGCGCTTTCGTTTATAGGGGTTGGCGATGGCGAAGCACTAAAGCGTTAGCTTCACTGTAAACATCTTCGTCCATACTACTGGACAATATAATTTCCATTTGTAATGAAAGATTACGGCAGGAAGAACTGAAGGTCGTTCTTGATGAACAACAAGTGTCTTTTCATCAAAAAAAAGACCTTATTCCGCGGGATGCCATGGATTCCATACCTATTGAGCCTGGTTTCGCACCGATTATCACCGGAATCCGGCGTTGCGGGAAGTACACGTTATTGCTCCAATTGCTCAAGAGAAGTATGCTGATGCGCTGTATCTCAATTTTGAAGACATCCGGATGGTAGCATTTGAGGCGGGCGATTTTACCCGCCTAAAACAAGAGATAGACCGAAGGGCCATCCGGGTACTTTTCTTTGATGAGATTCAGTTGGCCCCCACTGGGAAATTTTCGTCAATCAACTCCTCCGTGAGGGGTATATCGTATTTATTACCGGCTCCAATGCATCGCTATTGAGTAAGGAGCTTGGTACCCATCTTACCGGCCGTCATCTTTCGATGGAGCTTTTTCCGTTCTCCTACGGCGAATTCCTGCGCTTCAAGCACCTGCAGTCAGGAGCCGACAGTCTGCAGTCCTATCTGTATTCGGGGGGTATGCCGGAGTACTTGCATAGCAGCAACCCATTTGTGCTGGGCAATTTGCTGGATGACATCCTCGTACGGGATATCGCGGTGCGGCACGCCGTTCACGATGTGGCCTCCCTGAAGCAGCTGGCCACCTACTTACTGGGAGGTTTTAAAAAGAGCGAAAGACGAGGCTCGAACTCGCGACCCTCAGCTTGGGAAGCTGATGCTCTACCAACTGAGCTACTTTCGCTGCTTGTTGTTGCGTAAAGCAAAAGTAAGATAGCCGGGAGGTATTTTCCAACTATTTTAAATCTTTTATGGCATCTGCGCAGTTCATCCCGTCTATCGCCGCGGATACGATCCCGCCGGCATAACCGGCGCCCTCACCACAGGGATACAGCCCTTTGATTTGCGGATGCTGGAAGGTTACTTTATCCCTCGGTATGCGGATAGGGGAAGATGTTCGTGATTCGACGCCAACCAGTATCGCTTCGTTGGTATAATACCCTTTCATTTTTTTGCCGAACATCGGAAGCGCTTGCTTAAGCGCATCGTGGACGAACGAAGGAAGGACCTCGCCCAACTGGACACTTTTTGTACCGGGCTTGTACGAGTTTTTCGGCAAGTCAGCGGAGAGCCTACCTTCTACGAAATCCACCATCCGCTGGGCTGGGGCCACCAAATTGCCGCCTCCGGCTTGAAAGGCTCGCTGTTCGACGGCCTGCTGGAACTCGAGAAAAGCAAAGGGATTATTGTTAGCACCGGGCACGTCTTTGTAATCGATTTGCACCACCGTGCCCGAATTGGCATGCGGGTTATTGCGCTTCGAGGGTGACCAGCCGTTGACCACGACCTCTCCGGCGTCGGTGGCACAGGGCGCGATGATGCCGCCCGGGCACATGCAGAAGGAAAATACTCCGCGTCCGCCGACCTGCTCTACTAGGCTGTAATACGCCGGGGGTAGGTGTTCGCTCCGCACTTCGCAGTGATATTGGGCGCGGTCTATGATATCCTGGGGGTGCTCAATGCGCACGCCCAGGGCAAAGGGTTTGGCTTCGACCAGCCAACCTTTTGCACGGAACAGGAAGAACACATCTCTTGCGGAATGGCCGGTGGCGAGGATCACATGATTGGCTATAAGCTGCTCACCAGACGCCAACACAATGCCTTTTACCTGCCCGGACTCCACCACGATGTCGGTAACCTTGCTGTCAAAGCGGATTTCTCCGCCCTGCTCCAGGACGGTCTCGCGAACGGCCTGAATGATATGCGGCAATTTGTTGGTGCCGATGTGCGGACGGGCATCGACGAGAATATCTCCGGACGCACCGTGCGCCACGAGGGCCTGGAGCACTTGCTGTACGTCGCCACGTTTGTTTGACCGGGTATATAGCTTACCGTCGGAATATGTGCCAGCACCGCCTTCCCCGAAACAGTAGTTCGAATCGGGATTTGCCCACCCCTCCTTGTTTAGTCGGGCGAGGTCCCGACGACGTTCCTGGACGCCCTTTCCACGCTCGACAACTATCGGGCGCAACCCCCGTTCGATGCAGCGCAGTGCAGCGAACAGACCTGCCGGCCCCGCGCCGATGATCACAACGGCAGGGGCGGCTGCAACATTGGCATACATCGGCAATAGCGTGTCAGCTGATGGTTGCTCATCGAGGAAAACCACTAACCGAACACGGTAAACGACGTGCTTGCTGCGCGCGTCGATGGAACGTTTCCGTACCCTGATTGCCGAAATTGCCGAAATGGATATGTTTAGGCTGGACGCTGCCCGTTTAATCAGGTAATTTTCGTCCGCGATCTTCTCGGGAGAAATGCTAAGCTCAATTTCTTTTTGCATGTGCGTGTGTCAGGTTTTTATCCCAAAACGTAACAAAGGTATGGATTTTGCCGTCAAAGTGGTACATTCGTAGATAATCGTATGCTTAATCAAATCTATATGAAAAGGATATTCATCATTGTGACCGGATTGTTTACCGCACTGTCGTTCAGTTCGTGCGGTTATAACACCCTGGTAAACCTGGAGGAAAACGTAAAGGGTAAATGGGCTCAGGTGGAGAACGCCTACCAACGGAGGGCCGATCTGATTCCCAACCTGGTCAACACCGTGAAAGGAGCCGCCGAATTCGAGCAGGAGACGCTCACCCAGGTCGTGGAAGCGCGCGCAAAGGCCTCATCGGTGACTGTTGATCCTGAAAACCTGACTCCGGAGGCGATACAGCAATTTCAACAGTCCCAGGATGCACTGTCCCAGTCATTGGGGCGTCTGCTGGTGACCGTTGAACGGTATCCGGAGTTGAAAGCCAATCAAAATTTTCAGCAGCTGCAGGTGCAGCTGGAAGGGACGGAAAATCGGATCAGTACTGAACGGCGCGCCTTCAATGAGGCAACCCAGGAATACAATTCCTCGGTTAGGCGATTTCCCAATAATATCACCGCAGGCTTATTTGGTTTTAAGCAGAAGGGATATTTCACGGCTGAGGCGGGCGCCGCCCAAGCCCCTGAAGTACAGTTTTAACCGTTCATTTTCCGACGATGGAAATATTCTCCGAAGAACAGCAGGAACAAATCGTACAGGCCATTAACCGGGCGGAAAACCGCACATCGGGAGAAATCCGACTGGCAGTCGAACCGCATTGCAAAGGCGATGTCCTGGCGCGCGCGGCTTGGTATTTCCACCGTTTGGGCATGGACCGCACGGCACTGCATAATGGTGTGCTAATCTATATGGCAGTGGATGATCATCAATTTGCAATTATCGGCGACAGCGGAATTGACAGAAGGGTGCCGGCAAACTTCTGGGAGGAGACAAAAAACCTGATGGTCGAGGAGTTTCGGAGGGGCGACCTCGTACAGGGATTGATCACGGGGATTACGCATGCCGGTGAGCAATTGCAACAGTTTTTTCCGCGTGAGGCGGATGATATCAACGAATTGCCCAATGACATCATCTTTGGTGATGGTCAGTTAAATAAGTAAGACACTATGGGCAGACAGGTAATAACAACCACACTAAAATATTTCGTTATTCTTATTGCTCTTTTCGGGAGCATTTCAGCGCTGGGCCAGGATTTTCCGCCCCAGTCGAATCGACTGGTCACCGATTATACGAACACGTTGAATGCGGCCCAGCTTCAGCAATTGGAAAGCAAGTTGGTGGCGTTTGACGATAGTACATCCACCCAGATAGCCGTTGTAATGATGCAATCTACCGGACAGTATGATATTGCCGACTACGGCGTACGGCTTGCACAACGGTGGGGCATCGGCGGTGCGGAACACAATAACGGCATCCTGCTGCTTGTAGCGCTGGGCGACCGTGCGGTGACCATACAAACAGGCTATGGCGTAGAGGGGGCTGTCCCCGATGTTATTGCCTACCGCATCATTGAAGATGAGATCAAGCCCGCATTCCGGCAGGGCGACTACTTCTCGGGTATCGATCGGGCTACCGATGCCTTGATTTCGTATACCAAAGGCGAATACACCGCACCGCCAAAAGCTGCGGCCAAAGGAGTGGGTATTGGCGGTTTGGTGTTGCTTTTTATTGTAATAGGCGTCGTACTGATGGTTGCGGGCCGGGGGCGCGGCGGCGGTGGCGGCGGACGCGTGATGGATAGCAGAGGGGCGTCTGATCTCCTTTGGTGGACACTGCTCAGTGGCATGGGCCGCGGCGGGCGCGGTAGTAGTTTCGGGGGCGGTGGCGGCTTCGGAGGTGGGGGCGGCGGTTTTGGCGGCTTTGGCGGCGGTGGTTTTGGTGGAGGCGGAGCCAGCGGAAACTGGTAACGCGGGTGTTATGGAAAAACAACCTAAGCGGCATCTTAAAGAAAATAGACTGAGAAGTATCTCCCCGTCGATCCTGGCGGTGACAACTAATCGTATCATGAAAAAAAAATTATGGATTGCTGTACTGTGTTTTCCGATGGCCGCAATGGCGCAGGACGATTTTACAGTGACTGGCCAGATAGGAACCCGGCCGGATAAAATTTTTTTGAGCTACCGGACGGCATCAGGGTTCGTATTGGACTCTACGGAGGTATCTTCCAACGGAACATTTAAATTTCACGGCCGTGTAGACGCACCTTCACGCGCGCTGGTAACAAGTCCGCCGGACACCGGCACCCGTTCTGTGGCCCAGATACCGGACCGGCTCGAGATTTATCTCGAAAAGGGCGCGATCCGCATAACGTCGAAAGATTCGTTGACGAATGCCATGGTGAAAGGAGGAAAGGCGAATAAAGATTTCTCTGCTTATCGTGAGCTTTCGGCAGGACCGAACGCGAAAATAAACGCCATGATGATCAAGTTTGCCGCTGCGTCCGAAGACCAGCGGCGCGACCCCCAGTTTCAAACGGATCTACAAGCCATGATCATGGAGATTGAGGCGGAACAAAAGGCGATTGATTTGGAATTTATTACCGCCAATCCCAAAAGCCTACTTAGCCTTGATTTGCTGGCAAGTCACATGGATACAGAATCAGCAGAGGAGGTTATTGAGCCGGCTTTTCGCAGGTTATCAAAGCGGCTCCGGCAGTCTGAGAAAGGCCGGATGATTGGTGAGATGCTCGAAACCACGAAACGCGTTGACATCGGCGCTATTGCTCCAGAGTTCGCGCAGCCCGATACGGCCGGGAACGAAATTTCGCTTTCGTCATTCCGGGGCAAATATGTGCTTGTAGATTTCTGGGCCAGTTGGTGCGCACCCTGTCGCCACGAAAATCCTAATGTAGTGGCAGCCTACCAACGGTTCAGGGACAAAAATTTCACCGTTCTCGGTGTGTCACTCGATCGGCCCGGAGCGAAAGATGCGTGGCTCAAGGCAATTCATGCCGACGGCCTGCAGGAATGGGCGCACGTTTCCGAACTAAAATGGTGGAACAGTGAAGTCGTCCAACAGTATGCCATTAAAGGGATCCCCGCAAACTTTTTGCTCGATCCAGAAGGGCGCATCATCGGTAAAAATCTTCGCGGAGAAGTGTTGCACGCAACTTTGGAGGAATTACTGAGATAACGACCGTCGATATAAGCTGTCAAAATAACATCTCCCAAGCCGGTTCGGTCTTGGGAGATTCTTGTTTCGTAGCGATCGTAAAGGCTCCAGATTGGTTCCGGTGTTCTTTACAAGGAGAGAATATCGACAATGCGAACTAGGTTTTCGTTGATAACACCAATGTGCTTAATCGCTTTAGCAAATGGCGTAAATTCTACCTTTCCATGTATCAGCCCGGCCATCTCTCCTTTCCTCCCATTTAGAAGCGCTTCTACCGCTGCAACGCCAAGTCGGCTTGCCAGTACGCGATCCATGCAGGTAGGACTGCCGCCACGCTGGATGTGGCCCAATATAGAGACCCGCAGGTCGTAGTGTGGAAACCGCTTTTTGATGCGTTCGGCTACCGCGAATCCTCCTCCCGCGTCGTCGCCCTCCGCCACGATAATGATCCGCGAAGCCTTGTTTTTCCGCGTTCGGTCCAACCGGTCCATCATGCCTTCGTAATCGACCTTGATTTCTGGAATGAGCACGCATTCGGCACCCACACTGATGCCGGAGCGTAATGCAATTAACCCGGAGTCGCGACCCATCACTTCGACCACGAACACACGGTCATGGGATTCGGCTGTGTCACGGATTTTGTCAACCGCTTCAATAACCGTGTTAATTGCCGTGTCGTAGCCAATAGTAAAATCAGTGCCGGCCAGGTCGTTATCTATCGTGCCGGGAAGCCCGATAACGGGGATGTCGTATTCTTCAATAAATTTTGAGGCGCCGGTGAATGTGCCGTCGCCGCCAATGGCTACCAGGGCATCAATGCCACGCGTTTTCAGATTATCGTACGCTTTCTTTCGTCCCTCAACCGTCCGAAACTCCTCACTTCTTGCGGTTTTGAGGATGGTTCCCCCCCGTTGGATGATGTTTGCGACGGACTTTGCATCCATCGGAAAAATGTCATCGTTTACCATGCCATCATAGCCGCGGCGAACTCCGAAAACGTTCAGGTTATAGTATAAACCGGTCCGGACGACGGCGCGTATGGCGGCATTCATGCCGGGGGCGTCACCTCCTGAGGTAAATACAGCGATATTTTTGATGTTGCTCATACAGTATAAAGGTAAAAATTATGCGTTTAGTTTGCTTGGACATTGCGGAACGCCTCCAGGCCACTATCTAAAAAACGGATGTAGTTGTTGATGTCCTCATTGTATGCCTGCGCTGGTACCAGTTGATTGCCAGCTCCGTCTACAATCACATAATAAGGCTGGGCATTTGCACCAAAGCGTGCCGCCTGAAAGTCCGACCATTTTTGTCCTACTGTCCGAATTTTTTTCCCGCTGAATGCGGATACGTATTGTTCTGCCGGCGCCAGCTCGGTGCGATCGTCCACATACAGGGATACTAAGATGAAATCTTCGTTCAACCGTTTCAATACGGCGGGATCCGGCCACACAGACTCTTCCATTTTACGACAGTTAACACAGCTCCAGCCCGTAAAGTCGAGCAGCAGCGGTTTGTCCACCTGCTTTGAAAAAGCCAGGGCCTGATCGTAATCATAAAATGCGTCAATTCCGTGGGGGGCGTGAAAGATGTCGCCATATTTTTTCTCAACGGTATTCGGCGCAGAAATTGGCGCTGTGTAACCGACCTGGTGTAAGCTGAAGTCCTGCGTTGCGGAAGGTGGTAGCCAGGCGCTGAGCGCTTTCAGGGGTGCGCCCCACATGCCGGGGATCATGTACACGGTAAAGGCCAGGACGGCAATCGCCGAAAAAAGGCGCGGAATGGAAAGTGCGGAGACTTCGCCGTCGTGCGATAGGCGAAGTTTGCCCAGCAGATACAAGCCAAACAGCCCGAAGATCACGATCCATAGCGCCAAAAACACTTCACGGTCCAGTATACCCCAGTGGTAGGCGAGGTCTACGTTGGACAAAAACTTGAACGCCAGGGCCAGTTCCAAAAAACCCAGCGACACTTTCACCGTATTGAGCCAGCCACCGGATTTAGGCATCTCCTTGAGCCAGGAAGGAAACACTGCAAAGATCATAAACGGGATTGCCAGGGCCACGGAGAAGCCCAACATGCCTACGGCCGGACCCATCACCGCTCCTTTGGACACTGCCTCAACGAGGAGATAGCCGATAATCGGCCCGGTACACGAGAAAGAAACCAGGGCAAGTGTAAATGCCATAAAAAATAGGCCGACTAAGCCACCCTTGTATGATTTCTCGTCCACCTTGTTGACAAATCTCGAGGGGAGGGTGAGCTCGAATGCGCCAAGGAACGAAATGGCGAAAATCACTATGATGACGAAGAAAGCCAGATTGAACCAGGCGCTACTCGCCGCCTGATTAAGTGCCGAAGCCCCAAAGACCAGGGTAACGAGCATGCCAAGTGCCACGTAAATAACGATGATAAAAAGACCATACAAAAGGGCGTTGGCGATACCCCTGGACCTCGATCCGCTTTGTTTGGTAAAAAAGGAGACCGTGAGTGGCACCATGGGGTAAATACATGGCATCAGGAAAGCGGCAAAGCCGCCGATGAGGCCGGCAATAAAGATCTGCCACAGCGTATGCTGCGCCTGACCGGTCGACGATTCTTCGGCTGTACCCGCGGGCGGCGTTGTGCCTGGCGTTTCCACCGCCGAGCTGGTATCCTGGCCATCGGTAAACTCCACATCATCGAAACTGATCAGCGTGTCGGCCTGGAAAGTTGCGGCAGAGGCAGTAAATGCGAGGGACGCGGCGATAATGAAGAAGAATAAAAATCGATGTAAACGCTTCATGGATGTTCTGCTAGGTTACAGCTAAGGAGGAAGGATATCAGTGGTTGTGTGTATTATCATGTAGGTGCCGCGCTGACGTCCGGCCCGGAATAATACTTTGTCTGACCTTCGGAATATCGATTCCCTGCTGCAATTAATCAAATAAAACAGTTACTTAATAGCAACAGTGAATTCTACCTCATCCGGTGGCAAGCATTGCGTAGCATTGCAGGCCATAAATTCCACCGCTCCGCGCACTGACGTGGCGCCCTTCGTCAGTTTCACCTTTTGCTGAAACACCACTTGGTTGTCGAAATAGGCGACATCCATATCGAAGACCTCTTCGTATTTCGTTTTGGCTTTGGGCTCCGCCGGCTGACCGACCAGGGTATAATCCGGCGAGGACTTAAAGGAAAAAGATGTAGGAATAGGACCGCCATCTTCTAGGTGTTGGGAATAAATATGCCATCCGTTGTTGATGGTGGCTTTCATAAAGACCACCGCTTCATGATCGTTTAGTTTTTTAGCGCCAAATTGCCACTTTACAGGTTTCAAAATTTGGGCACCGGCACTACTTATGGTAATTAAGACGGTAGCAAAAGCTAATGCAATTTTTTTCATGATATGGGATAACGTTAATCGTTTGCGATTTATGCAACAATGAAGAACAAGATACAGTGCGGCGCACTGAGGCTGATTACCGTAACCGATACTGGAGCAACAAAATTACAAATTAAAGATTAAATAACGAACGCCACTTCCTTAATGTCAAAGTCTGCAATGTGTCCGTTGAAGTCAATCATTAGCCGGCCGTTATCCGTGACACCGTATATGGTTCCGTTTACCGCTACACCGTCTATCAGAAACGGATGCGGCTCGCCCCGCCGGTACAGCCGGTTTTGATATTGAATCAGCTGCGCTTCGTGCTGCCCGCTTTTCATTGCCAGGTACTCTTGCTCGACGCTATGGCAAAGATCGGACAATAATTCAGGGATATTGCTATCCCTGTGTAAAAATTGTTTAACGGAACACGTGCGCTTCGCAATAGACGGGGGGAAGTCGGTCTGATTCACGTTGATGCCGATGCCCACAACGGCCGACTTCCAAACTTGGCCGCTTAAGAGGTTTTCGACCAATATGCCGGCAATTTTTCTGTCCGCTACAAAGATGTCGTTTGGCCATTTTATGCGGATAGGTAGCTGTAGCAGCGTAGTGAGCCACTTCGCAACGGCGAGGCTAATCGCTACCGTTAATCGGAATTGATGTGCCGGTTTAAGAAAAGAGGGCGTCAGCAGTATGCTAAACGTTAGGTTCTTCCCATCCTCGCTATGCCAAACGGATCCTTTTTGACCGCGCCCGGCCGCTTGGTGGACTGCCATTATTACAGTGCCTTCCGTGAATGGCGTGGATTTTGACAGTTCCTTTTTAAGGTATTCGTTTGTCGAATCCACCACGGGTAAGGTAATAACATTTTGTCCAACAAATAATCCCAAAATTGTGTTACTTTGCAATAAGTTAACTATATGAGTAATATTGCTCAAAACTATAACAATTTTTAATGATAGAAAATAAGAGATCAAGCCTGTCCGCCCGTTTATCCGAGGTCGTGATTCATGGGATGCAAGAGAAGAAAGGGAATGAGATTGTACGGCTTGATTTAAGGAATGTCCATAGTTCGCTATCAGATTATTTCGTAATCTGCCACGCAGACTCGTCGGTTCAGGTGAATGCGTTAGCCAGAAGCGTCGAGGAAGAAGTATATAAAGCCCTGCGGCAAGAGCCCTGGCGCAAGGAAGGACTGGAACACGGAGAATGGATACTGCTGGATTTTGTAGACGTGGTAGTCCATATATTTAAAACGGATAAGCGCAAACACTTCGGTATTGAAGACCTTTGGGGCGATGCCGAAATGGAATATTACAAAAGCGCATAAGCTAAGTAAACGAACAACGAAACCAATAGAAATGTCGAACGGATCCGATAGAATGAAGCGAATACCCACGAAAAAGGTGACCCCTAAGCCACCGAAATTTAATATAATGTGGCTTTGGATAGCCATGATTTTGGGCTTTTTTGCCCTTCAATATATTTTTAGTGACGACCAGGCCAAACAGATTACATATCAGGAGTTTGAGGAAAAAATGCTTCAGTCCGGTGATGTAGACCGATTGGTGGCATATAAGCAGAATGATCTGGTTTTCGTGGAGGTATACATAAAAAAGGATCGGCTCACCGATTCGAAATATGAAGAGGTGCGTCCGAATCCCAATTCGATGCTCTTAACGCCCAATGCCGGTCCGAACTACTATTTTACGGACGGCTCTTACGACGCGTTGGAACGGAAGCTAAATGCCGCACAGGAAAGCCTGGACCCGAGTGACCGCGTGTCGCTCAAACTGGAAGACCGGACCAACGCCTGGACCGGATGGATTTTCTCTATCATGCTCCCTTTGTTGCTTATCATCGTATTTTGGATTTTCATTATGCGTCGGATGGGCGGCGGTGGCGGCGGTCCCGGTGGTCAGATATTCAATATTGGAAAGTCGAAGGCAACGTTGTTTGACAAAGAATCGCAGGTGGCCATCACGTTCAATGATGTGGCTGGACTTGAAGAGGCGAAGCAGGAAGTGATGGAAGTGGTGGATTTTCTAAAAAATCCCAAAAAATACACCAATTTGGGAGGTAAAATTCCAAAAGGTGTGTTGTTGGTTGGCTCGCCGGGTACGGGTAAGACCCTGCTTGCAAAGGCCGTTGCGGGTGAAGCCCAGGTGCCCTTCTTTTCGTTGTCCGGCTCTGACTTCGTTGAAATGTTTGTGGGCGTTGGTGCGTCGCGGGTGCGCGACCTGTTCCGCCAGGCCAAAGACAAAGCCCCGTGTATTATCTTTATCGACGAGATTGACGCTATCGGCCGTGCCCGCGGAAAGAATAGTGTCATGGGGGGCAATGATGAACGGGAAAATACGCTGAACCAGCTTCTTGTGGAGATGGACGGCTTTGGTACAGATTCCGGGATCATCATCATGGCCGCTACCAACCGGCCGGACGTGCTGGATTCGGCGTTGTTGCGTCCGGGCCGTTTCGACCGGCAAATCTCCATCGATAAACCGGACCTGGTGGGCCGCGAGCAAATTTTCAAAGTACACCTTAAGCCGCTGAAACTGGCCGCTGAGGTGGACGCTAAGAAACTCTCGGCGCAAACACCGGGCTTTGCCGGTGCGGAAATCGCGAACGTCTGCAACGAGGCTGCGCTTATCGCGGCACGCCGCAACAAGCCGGCGATTGATATGCAGGATTTTCAAGATGCCATAGACCGGGTGATCGGCGGGCTCGAGAAGAAAAACAAAATTATATCTCCTGAAGAAAAGCGCATCGTTGCCTTTCACGAGGCGGGCCATGCGATTGCAGGTTGGTTTCTTGAACACGCCGATCCTTTGGTGAAGGTGTCTATCGTACCGCGCGGGGTGGCCGCCCTGGGCTACGCGCAGTACCTGCCGAAAGAACAGTTTTTATATACCACCGAGCAGTTAATAGATGGGATGTGCATGACAATGGGTGGACGGGTAGCCGAGGACATTACCTTCGGAAAGATCTCGACCGGCGCTCAGAATGACCTTGAACGTATTACCAAGCTGGCTTATGCTATGGTAGCCGTATACGGGATGAATCATCGGGTGGGAAATGTATCCTTCAACGATAACCAGGAAACCCAGTTTCAAAAACCCTATTCGGAGAAAACGGCAGAGCTTATCGACGAGGAAGTCAGACAGCTGATTTCGGACATCTACGAAAAAACGAAGAAGTTGTTGCTTGAAAAGCAGGAGGGGCTGATTGCGCTGGCCGAAAAGCTGCTCGAAAGGGAAATCTTGTTTCAGTCAGATCTGGAAGAGATTTTAGGTAAACGTCCGTTCGACCACCGCACTACCTATGACGAGTTCGTAAACGGCAAGCCGCAGGGCGAAGGTGATCAAAGTAAGGTAGCTGAAGGAATGGTACATGACGGTGTCGGAGATAACTCCGGTACGTTCGATAAAAAATTGTCTGATTCACAAGACGAATCAGTAGACAGCAAGTCGGAATAACTTTGCAGAAAAACACCAAACATACGACGGCCCGTGAGGAGATGTTGAAGAACATCCGTCAGGCGTTGCTCCAAAAGCGGGAACATCCGTTCCCCAATTTTGAGGAAACGTCGTTGTATCCGCCACCCGTGGATGCCATTGCCGTCAATTTCGCAAAGCTGTTTACGGCTGCGGCGGGACAGTTCTTATACTGTGAGGACGAACTGCAGCTGATTGAGAATCTGGTATTGCTCGCTGAAAAGGAAAAACTTCGGAAAATGTACGCGTGGGAACCCGATATTCAGGCATTGCTTGACCGGTACGAGTTTCCCGTATTTACTTCTGACCAAGATTTCATGGATGCGGAGGTAGGCATCACGGGATGTGAGGCACTCATCGCCCGGTCGGGAAGTATATTGGTAAGTAGCGGAACGGCGGCAGGTCGACGATTGGGTATTTATCCGCATGTCCATATAGTTATCGCCTATACATCTCAATTGGTATGGGATATTAAAGACGGCTTGGCGAGAGTTGCCGAGCGATACGGCGATCGTCTTCCGTCGATGATTAACCTGGTGACTGGCCCGAGCCGTACGGCGGACATCGAAAAAACCCTTGTTATGGGCGCTCACGGCCCAAAAAGCCTTTACCTGTTTTTGCTAGAAGGATAGCTTATATTACTAATATTTTTAGTATATTTGTTGTATGGATTCCATACAACAGTCAGGTTATTTCAAGGGGCGTGGTGCACAGATTAACACGCATAATAAGTTCGCCGCGAAACGTTACGTCGCGGAGCACGTCGAAGGGTTAGATGAAGAGTTCCTGGAAAACTCCAGCACTGAACTTATTGAGGAGAATCCCAAAAAAATTATTAGCGTCAGCGATAGCCCGGACCTTTCCATGGCATATTCCGTAAATCCGTATCAGGGTTGCGAACACGGCTGCATCTATTGTTATGCGCGAAATGCTCATGAATATTGGGGATATAGTGCGGGGTTGGACTTCGAACGGAAAATAATTGTCAAGCGAAATGCGGCGGCATTGCTCGAGAAGCAGTTCAACGCCAAAGGCTACCGGCCCTCGGTAATTATGCTCTCGGGTAATACCGATTGCTATCAGCCTATTGAGCGGAAGCTGAAGATTACCCGTTCACTACTTGAGGTAATGCTGAAGTATCGGCACCCGGTCTCCATCATCAGCAAAAACAACCTGATTTTGCGCGACATTGATCTTTTGGTGGAGCTGGCAAAAAAGGAATTGGTACACGTGGCAATCACCCTCAACTCCTTGAATGAGGAGCTGCGGCAGAAAATGGAGCCACGCACGGTGACGGCTAAGGGCCGCTTAGCGGTAATGCGGAAATTGAGCGACGCAGGGATACCTGTGATGGTGATGTGTGCCCCGATCGTGCCCGGACTCAACAGCAGTGAGATGCCAGCAATTATTGAAGCCGCCGCTGCAAATGGTGCCCGTGCGGCCTCTTATACCGTGGTACGGCTCAACGGCGCGATCGCCGAATTGTTTACGGACTGGATAAACAAGGCATTTCCCGAGCGCGCGGCGAAGGTGCTACACGGCATTGCCGCCTGCCACTCCGGTAAGCTCAATGATAGTCGCTGGGGTGCCCGTCTGCGTGGAGAGGGTAGCGAGGCAGAAACGATAAAGCAGCTATTTCAGCTCGGGCTGAACAGGTTTATGCCTGGTGCGGGCCTGCCGTCACTGCGTCTTGACCTGTTTACGCCACGGCCCGGTCGCCAGCTGAACTTGTTTTGACGGCCGATTATTTTTAGTATTTTCGACAGCTTAAGAGACATCCATGGAACAATACCTTTTCGGGACGCCGGTGGCGAGTATTATTTTTGCCTTCACCGTTGCCACCAGCATCTACACGTTTTCCAATCATCAGTTGTACGGACGATTTATGCTGCATCCTTATACCGTGAGCAAGGGAAAACGATTGTATACGTTGTTGACCAGCGGAATGATCCATCGTGATTGGGGACACCTTCTGTTCAATATGCTGACCTTTTATTTCTTTGGATTCTCGTTGGAAGCGCTCCTTGCCGGCATAAGTGCGTGGGGTCACGTGCAGTTTGCGGCAATTTATTTACTGGGATTGGTGCTTAGTGATTTGGGTACAATTTACAAGGAGCGTGATAATCCCGCCTATTACAGCCTTGGTGCTTCCGGCGCCATATGTGCGGTACTCTTTAGTTTCATCCTGTTCGATCCGAAGATGATGTTGGGCGTATTTCTCGTGATTCCCATGCCGGCCTGGTTGTTCGGCATCTTATTTTTGGGCTATTGCGTTTGGGCGTCAAAAAATGCACGGGACGGGATCAACCACGACGCCCACTTCTATGGGGCGGTCTTTGGCATTGTCTTAACCATCCTTTTTTATCCCTGGATAATCCGGCATTTCATTGAACAATTCACCTAATAAGCCGGTGTATAGAAAACACCAACCGGCGGCAAAATGATCGATACGCTATAGTGATTTTATAATTTAATACCTACATTAGCAGTCCATTGTAACCAATTGAAAGGCCTGCTATGCATACATTAGCTTTATCGGATTACCTTGTTTTTCTGCTTTATTTCGTTGTGGTGTCCAGTTATGGATTGTGGGTTTATTACCGCCGGAAATCCAAGGAGCTGAATACAAAGGACTATTTTTTGGCTGAAGGTTCGTTGACCTGGTGGGCTATCGGCGCGTCGCTGATTGCATCGAACATCTCTGCCGAGCAATTTATCGGAATGAGTGGCGACGGGTTTAAACTGGGTTTGGCTATTGCTGCCTATGAATGGTTAGCGGCGGCCACACTGCTTATCGTAGCCGTTTTTTTTATTCCTGTCTATCTGAAGAATAAGATTTATACCATGCCGCAGTTTCTCAATCAGCGGTATAATGGTACGGTGAGCACCATAATGGCTGTATTTTGGTTGCTGCTTTACATCGTCGTCAACCTTACGTCCATTCTTTACCTAGGTGCGCTGGCGGTATCGTCTATCTCGAATGTCAACTTCACCGTATGTATGTACGGCATTGCCATTTTTGCGATATTCATCACACTGGGTGGTATGAAGGTAATAGGCTATACGGATGTATTGCAGGTGCTGGTGCTGATCCTCGGCGGTTTGGCAACGACCTACCTGGCCTTAACCATGGTAGCGGAACATTATAATACAGCGGGTATCCTGAATGGACTTGGGTTATTATACGAGAAAGCGCCTACCCATTTTGATATGATTTTTACCAAGGAACAGGAACATTACCTCAGCCTTCCGGGGCTGTCCGTGCTAATTGGGGGAATGTGGATCGTCAACCTCAATTATTGGGGGTGCAATCAGTATATTACCCAACGGGCACTGGGAGCCGACTTGACAACCGCCCGCAACGGTATTCTTTTTGCCGCTTTTCTGAAGATGCTCATGCCGATCATTGTTGTCCTTCCCGGCATTGCCGCATGGGTGCTATACCGCGAAGGCTTCTTTCAGGCCGATATGCTGGTAGACGGCACAGTCCGAGCGGACAAAGCGTATCCCGTCCTGCTCAACCTCCTTCCTGTGGGATTGAAAGGCCTGGCATTTGCCGCGCTTACTGCTGCCGTGGTTGCGTCGTTGGCGGGCAAATCCAACAGTATTGCCACGATCTTCTCGCTGGATATTTATAAACGGCTGTTTGACAAAGAAGCGGACGAACGTAAACTTGTCAATATCGGAAAGATAACCATTGTGACGACGATGGTCCTCGCCGTGTTAATCGCACCTCATTTAGGTATAGAAAAAGGAGGGTTTCAGTATATCCAGGAATATACGGGCTTCGTGTCGCCCGGAATATTTGCAATGTTTATTTTAGGTTTCTTCTGGAAGAAGACGACGTCTAATGCCGCATTATTTGCGACGATCGGCGGATTTGCGCTGTCGGTAATTTTAAAGTTTTTGCCGGGATGGGTCGACCTATCATCTTTGTATACCTACGGCTTCGCGGTGCCCAATGCGGAAGGCGTTTATGAAATTCCATTTATCGACCGGATGGGTTTCGTTTTCGTATTTTGCGTAATCGGCATGGTCCTTATTAGCGTAGTGGAAAACAATCGAGGCGTAGTCCCCAACGGCCTGCTGGTAGACAAAAGCATGTTCAAGGTTCACCCCGCTTTTCTCGCAGGCTCACTGATTATCGCCGGCTTGCTTGTTGCGATATACACGGTGTTTTGGTAGGCTTAGTTGGCCCAGTCAGCGCGATCCAGACTTCGTAGCTGTATTGCTTCCGCTAGGTGTTCGGTCGTGATCCGGCTGCTGCCCGCAAGGTCCGCGATGGTGCGCGATACTTTAAGGATTCGATCGTATGCCCGGGCAGACAAGCTCAGTCGTGCCATGGCGGTTTTCAACAGTGCCTTACCCGCGTCGTCAATCTCGCAAACCTCACGTGCCATTTTTGTATTCATCTGAGCGTTGCAGTAAACCCGTTGCATCCGTGTAAATCGTTCGGATTGAATGCCGCGTGCAGCGATGACGCGTTGTCGGATCGTTGCGCTTTTTTCGGCGGTAGGGGAGCCAGAAAGTGCATTGAAATCCACGGGGGTGACTTCGATATGCAGATCAATGCGGTCCATCAGTGGGCCAGAAATGCGGCCTACGTACTTCTGCACCATGCCGGGGTGGCAGATACACTGCTTTTCCGGGTGGTTGTGAAAGCCACAGGGACAGGGATTCATGGCGGCAATCAGCATGAAACTGGCGGGATATACGACGGAGAAGCGCGCACGGGATATGGTAATTTGCCCCGACTCCAAGGGCTGCCGCATCACTTCAAGTACGCCCCGCTTAAATTCGGGCAGCTCGTCGAGAAAAAGCACACCGTTGTGTGAGAGTGATATTTCGCCGGGCTGTGGATTAGCGCCGCCGCCGACCAGCGCCACATCGCTTATCGTATGATGGGGAGCGCGGAACGGTCGGGCGGTCATCAGCGACGTCATACTGGTCAGCGCACCGGTAACTGAATGTATTTTGGTTGTTTCCAGCGCCTCTTCAAACGTAAGCGGCGGTAGGATGGTGTGTAGCCGCTTTGCAAGCATGGTTTTTCCTGATCCCGGTGGTCCGATTAAAATGACGTTGTGTCCACCGGCGGCGGCAATCTCCAGTGCCCTTTTTATGTGTTGATGACCACGGACGTCTGCAAAATCACTATCGTAGCTATCCAAGTTTGTCAAAAATGTCTGCTGTGGATCGACGACGGTCCGTTCAGGCCGGGTTTTATTGGAAATGAAGTCGACCACGTCCTTGATGCTACCCATGCCGTAAACTTCCAATTCAGACACGATCGCAGCTTCGCGGGCGTTGGCTTTAGGTAAAATAACCCCCTTAAATCCGTCCTGCCGCGCCTGAACGGCGATTGACAATGCCCCCTTGATGGGTTGTATCGATCCGTCGAGAGACAGCTCCCCCAAGATGAGGTATTCTCCCAACGCCGCTGCGTCAATTTGGCCGGACGACGCCAATATGCCTATCGCGATTGCAAGGTCGTATGCCGAGCCTTCCTTGCGGATGTCAGCGGGGGCCAGATTTACCACGATCTTTTGCCGGGGCATGCGCATTCCGGTCGCTGTCAGCGCACTTTCTATCCTTCGCAGGCTTTCCTTCACTGCATTGTCGGGGAGTCCGACGATGTAATATTTAATGCCGCTGGAGATGTCGACTTCTACGGTGATTGTAGTAGCCTCAATGCCTTGAACCGCGCTTCCATAGGTTTTAACAAGCATAGGTTTTTAGGTTGTTTGTTCCTAAAATTAGGAAAAACTAACCGAACGCAAAAGGCTTAAAGGTGATAAGCCGACAGAAAGAGACGATTAATTAATTTTGGTGCTGCTTTTCTTCGTATTGCTGCAATGCTTCCTTGGCCACTTCCCGGGCATGGTCACGGAGCTGGTAAATGCCGGCGGCATCTTCATCGTTAGCCAGCGTCTGTGATTGGACGATTGCCTGACGCACATCGTAAAGCCAGAGCATCATGTTCATCAGCAACGCCATGAGGACGATGACAATAAGCAGCTCGGTCGTGCCAATATGTTGGAAAAACAGTGCAAAGCCGATAATCACGACGTTGAAGCCCGATAACACTAACGTCGCCTGAGTATGCGTCATGCCGGTGTCTAATAGTCGATGGTGGAGGTGATTACGGTCGGCTATAAATGGCGACTTCCCTTGTGTAAGGCGGATAACCACTACCCTCAAAGTGTCGAATATCGGAATGATCAGAATGGCGATTGCAACTGCCGGCACGGAGTGAACAAACGAGCCTGCCATTTCGGAGTCGATGGCCTTGTTCAATTCCATAAACTGAATGGCCAGAACGGATATGACAAAACCGATTGTATACGCGCCTGCGTCGCCCATAAAAATACGGGCGCGCCCCGCATTGTATCGTAGAAATCCTAAAATGGAACCCGCCATGCTTATGGCTAACAACGCCAGACCGTGTTCCCGCATCTGGAAGAAAACAACGCCAAAGGTAAGGCAAACAATAAGCCCAACGCTGCCTAATAACCCATTGATGCCATCAATGAGATTAAATGCATTGATGATAAAGACGATTAGTAAACTGGAAAATAAATAGCTGACCGCCGTGTGAATCTCCTGGATGCCAAATATGCCATAAAAGCTCGTAAGGCGGATATCTGAAAAATGTATAACGATAAGCGCTGTGACCGTTTGGGCAAGAAATTTTTTATAGGGGTTAAGTGCCGCAAGATCGTCTTTCAGACCCACTAAAAATATAAGCAAACCGGAGGCGAAGATGTAATTGGCGTATGGTAATATATTCCCTGAGATGCAAAGGCAGGTGGTAAACGCGAATGATGTAAGCACCGCAATGCCCCCTAAGTTTGGCGTCCGGTATTTGTGAATCTTTCGCTCTTCGAGGGCCGGATCGTCAAACAAACGCTTTTGATAAGCCAGTTTGATCATTGACGGAACCGCATACAGCGTAATGACGCACGAAAACAAAAAAGAAAAAATTACCAAGTAAATGTCTATCATATAAAATGGCGTAATCGTACGGTTTGTCTCAGCTTATGCTCAGTAGTACAAAGATAGCGGAAAATTTGATGTATACGTCTTTGTGCCTAAAATATTTAAGCCTCGCTCTAATGGCTGCGCGCAATATCTATGCCACGAATATGGCATATTATTTTTGCTTTTGGCAAACGTTTTGCTAAGTTGTTTGTATATTTAGCAGGGAGGCGTCAGCGAAGGGTTAATCGGCTGGCCACGTTCTTCGGATACAACAGATTTCGAAATAAATAAACTTGATACGTTATGAGTGACAACGCAAAAGTAGTAGCAGCATTACTGGCTGGGTTAGCTGCGGGGGCAGCTTTGGGTGTATTATTCGCGCCTGACAAGGGTTCGGAGACGCGGGACAAGCTGAATGACTCGTTGAAAGACTTGGGAGACGCTTTGAAAGAGCGGAGCGCAGAGCAGATGGAGCATCTGAATGACTTTACCGATAAGATCATTGCCGCCGTTAAGTCTAAGTTGAACAAAGAGGTGCAGGCTGCTGAAGACGCGATTGAGGAGCATGCATGAATATAGAAAGGGACTTTGGTCCCCTTCTATGAACGAGGCACCGTACGTATCCTCCGGCCCGGAGGAGTGTGCCCATGAAAATAGGCAAACGGAATGGGTTGCCTACACCTGTCATCTGAATCAGTTAAACACCTTGCCCGGATAATGGAGGATAGAAAATTTTCAATTAAGGGGGTATTCCAGAAAAGTAAGGAATACATTGACACTCGGTTTAAACTCGCTAAGCTGAAGGCGGTGGAGCGCTCCTCGCGGCTCATCGCCAGCTTGCTTGTCGACGGGATAAAAACTGTGCTGGCGCTGTTTGTCGTTTTTTTTCTAAGTCTCGCCCTGGGGTTCTACTTAAGTGAACTGCTCGGAAGCTCGGCGTTGGGGTTTTTAGCTACTGGTGGCATTTTTATGTTGCTGATTGGATTGGTCTCGCTGAGTGGGGATCGATTGGAGCGACTTTTCATGAACCTATCCATCAAACGTTTTCTACAAAAATGGAACGATGAAATAACCGACGACGATGAGGAAGGAAAGTAAGATTAAAAACCTGGACGACCTGAGGCTGGAGATCGGTAGGCTCAAGGTACTGGCTCGGGAACAGGAACAGTATTTAAACGATCAATACTTGCTTTTCAATGAGAAAATCGAGTCGCCCATCCGGTTCTTTAAGTCGGCAATCTCCTGGGTGCCGGGAGTCGACTTTGCTAAACACGTATTCACGAAAGGAAGCGCCGGCGAAGACTGGGTTAGCAAGGTGTTTCGAATCGGTCTCCCCGTAGTACTCAACCGGTTTTTCTTACGGAAGGCCGGATTTATCAAAAGGGCATTGGTGACCCTGCTGTCTCAACAGGTAGCCTCCGTCTTGAACAAGGGTACGGTAAGCGACATCATGGAAAAAGTCAACCATTTGATACAGCCCGTAAAGCGCGGACAACGCCGCGCAAGGCACGTTGACTATGGAATTCCACCGGATAGCGAAACCTACTAATGCTAGTCTGCGATCCTTTTCAGGAAGTCGTCATAGGCCAGCTTGATGCCGGATTCAAGACTAGTCTTGTGACGCCATCCCATCTTGTGTATTTTGGTGACGTCCATGAGCTTGCGAGGCGTTCCGTCCGGTTTCGACGTGTCGAAAATCAGCTCACCGCTGTATCCAACAGTGGTTTTTACCAGATGGGCCAATTCTTTAATACTAATGTCCGCGCCCGTTCCGATATTGATCAATTCCGGACTATCGTAATTCTCCATTAAGAATACGCAAGCATCTGCCAGGTCATCGGAAAATAAAAATTCGCGCCTGGGAGTTCCGGTTCCCCACACGGTCACCTCTTGCTTGTTAGCCAGCTTGGCTTCATGAAACCGTCGAATCAGAGCGGGTAAGACATGGGCGTTTTCCGGGTGATAATTGTCGTTATAGCCGTACAGATTGGTCGGCATTACGGAAATGAAGTTGCGCCCGTATTGGTCGTGGTAAGCTTCGCATATTTTTATGCCCGCGATTTTGGCGATCGCATAAGGTTCGTTTGTGGATTCCAGCGGCCCTTTTAAAAGATACTCTTCCCTGATCGGCTGCGGGGCAAGTTTTGGATAAATACAGCTGGACCCCAGAAACATTAATTTCTTGACACCCTGAACGTGCGACTGATGGATCACATTGTTCTGGATCGCCAGATTTTCGTACAGAAAATCGGCACGGTAGGTATTATTCGCCAATATCCCGCCAACCTTTGCCGCCGCCAGAAACACGTAGTCCGGCTTTTCACGGCCGAAAAAATCAGCCACAGCCTGTTGATTGCGTAGGTCAAGGTCCTTGGACGTGCGTACCACTATATTGTTAAATCCCTTTTCGGTCAGTTTCCGGTAGATGGCAGACCCCACCATTCCCCGGTGTCCGGCGACGAATATTTTGGCGTTTTTTTCCACAGGTTTATATTTTTCACAAACTTAACCAATTTGTTTATTATTTGCGGCATCACCCGGCCGGTGCTTCACGCCGTGTCACACCGTGTGCAGCGATCTGTGAAGCGGGCGGCCCGCCCTGCACATATTTTGCCTCCACACTGCACATGACCCTGCCTTCGTCAAAACTTTGTTTAGCCGGAATATAAATCTATTTTTGCGCATATTTTTATGGGAAAAGATAAGCTGCGTAAGTTCGCTGAGATTAATACATTCAACAATGTCCTTCAATTGGATGAAGGTAAAACGATGAAAGGCCAATGGGCGGCCGCACACTTTGGAAACGTTCAGCCGGTGGTGCTTGAATTGGCCTGTGGAAAAGGTGAATACACCGTGAACATGGCGAAGATATTTCCGGATAGGAACTTCATCGGTGTCGACTACAAAGGGAACCGTATTTGGAGGGGTGCCAAAACCGCATTGGAAGAGCAGATTTCCAATGTCGCCTTCCTTCGGATGCAGATCGAAACGCTAACGGAGTATTTCGAAGTGGGCGAAGTGGATGAGATATGGATTACTTTTCCCGACCCTCAACCGCAAAAGAGTCGCGAGAAAAAGCGGTTGACCGCCCCCGCATTCTTAGAAAAATATAAGCAGGTGCTTAAACCCGGCGGATGTATCCATCTTAAAACAGATAACGATGGTCTACACGCATACACCTTGGAAAAATTGTGTGGCATGGGCATTGAGCCGCAGCTTCAAACTACTGACCTGTACCGCGCCGACTTCCTGAACGATGTACTGACGATCAAGACATACTACGAAAAGAAGTATCTGGCTTCCAACAAAAACATCAATTATCTGAAGTGGAATTTCTAGGGCTCGCTATTATTTCTTGAGAAAGGCGAAGAACACCGCCAGAATGATAAGTCCGAACGCTACAACGTGATTCCAGGCAACGCGCTCCGTCTTGAACAGGAGCAGGGCGAAAATCAGAAAAATTCCAATAGACAGTGCTTCCTGTATGACTTTTAGCTGCATGAGACTAAAAGGGCCGCCGTTTCCGCGGAACCCCAATCGGTTTGCAGGAACCTGAAACGAATACTCTACGAGCGCTATGGCCCAGCTAATCAAAATAATGGCTACAAGTCCTAAGCTTTTGCTCCATTCCATATCTTTGAAACGGAGATGACCATACCATGCCAATGTCATGAACACGTTTGACGCACACAGCATGAGAATGACGTTGAGGCCGCGCATGTCAATGAATTAAACGGATTGCTGGCTTGATGGTATATCGGCCTTACGTAGTTTGTGCTTACGCTTGCTTATCTTGTCAACGTTAACCGGTTGTGGCACCTTGATATAATAGCCCGTCCCATCATATGGGCGCTTTCGGGGATGGGTCATACACGTATCCGAGCAGCAGCCCTCCATCTTCCAGCCACACGCCTCACATTGGGTAAAGTGCTCGTTACATTCGGGATTGGCGCAGTTTATCATACGATCCGTCACCGTACCACAGTTTAAGCATCTGGAGATCACTGTGGGGTTTACGTGGTTTACGTCAACGGTGATTCGGTTGTCAAACACGTAGCACTTGCCCTCGAAATCCTTGCCTCCCGCTTCCTTGCCGTATTTAATGATGCCGCCGTGCAGTTGATATACCTCATCGAAGCCTTCTTTCAGCAACAGAGCCGACGCCTTCTCACATTTAATGCCCCCTGTGCAGTAGGTAAGAATTTTTTTGCCCTTGTACTGTGCAAGTTCGTTGATTTTTTCTGGAAACTCGCGGAAGTTTTCAATGTCGAGTGTTACCGCGTTTTTGAATCGGCCAACCTGATGCTCGTAATTCGAGCGGACGTCGAGTACGACGACATCGTCGCGGTCTTTCATGTCGAGAAATTCTTTTGGCTCCAGGTATTTGCCCGTTTGCTTGCTGGGGTTGATGACTTTGGGATCCCGCAGTCCGGAATGCACGATCTCGGGTTTATACCGGCAATGCATTTTGATGAAGGATGGTTGGTCTACCTCGTCGATTTTGAAATCGGTGTGCGCAAACCGCTTATCGGCATGTATGGCATCCATGTAAGCCTTGCAGGCTTCTGGAGTGCCCGAAACGGTGCCGTTTAATCCTTCGTCCGCTACGATAATCCTGCCGACGAGATTCAAGGATTTACAAAAAAGGAGGTGGTCTGCGGCAAACTGTTCCGCATTATCAATTGGGCTGTAGCAATAGTACAGCAGGGTCTGGAATTTTTTCATCTGTCATTGATACCGCTGCAAACGGCGTTTAATGTTTAAATGTTGGCTGCAAAAGTACGTAATATCAGAAAAAATACCAATGGAATCGGTACATTGTTGGCGCGAGTGGCCTGGATAACAGGTGAAATTTGTTCAGCGGCCGGCCCGGGGTTGTCTTGGGTGACGGGTTTAGTCTTGTTTAAGACTTCCTTTACTCTCCTTTTAGAAAAAGTAAATAACCGCCAACGGGACGGCTGATCCGCGCCCGTCCAGCCACCCAAGCCGTCTCCAAGCCGTCCCCTAGACAATACGGAAACGACCCCAGGACCAAACGGTATCCGCTACCATTCCAACCACGATTCATTGTCGCGAAAATGTGCCGGACAGCAAAATGCGGTGCGACTTCAGGGCATAGCCAGGTTAGCCAATAGCAGCCGTGCCTGCGATCCCCATCCGCCGATAAAAACGTCAGGAAGGCCATCCCCGTTTACATCGGCAGCGTCAATGCCCCAGCTTCTACCGATGGTCGTCTCGGGAATGACCCCGGAAGTGACATCGGTAAACTTACCCCTGCCGTCGTTTCGATAGGCGTGCACCTGCATGGGTTCAAAAGGCGGAATTTTGAGCGCACTTAACAGCAGATCCAAGTCTCCGTCCCGGTCAAAGTCAAACGGCATCGCGGCGTAGGTGGAGAATTCGTTTTTAGGTAGTTGCGACTCGGTGACATCTTCAAATTTCGCGTTGCCATCATTGAGAAGTAGCCGCGTGCGGGGGTCTTTGTCCCAATCGCCGCCATTGCTGGTCAGGTTGGCAAAAACGATGTCGGTATCTCCATCATTGTCTACATCAAACGCGAGTACCTCCCGGGTATGCAAGGGGATGACGAGTCCCAGTTGTGTACTGTAGTCGGCAAACGTCCCATTACCATCATTGAGTAATAGCCGGTTCGGAGGCACTTCGTTGCCGATGATCATGTCCAGGTCTTGGTCGCCGTCTAGGTCGGCGAGTTTAACGCTCTGTGTTTGATCATTGACCTGCGGAAGCTTGGACGCCGTGACGTCAATGAAGTAGCCCGGTCGTGAGACATCGTTCAACCATAAAAAGTTCTGACCGTTTTCGCCGGAATTGCCGACAACGATATCCGGAAGTCCATCCCCGTTTACATCTCCCACATCAAGCCCATTTCCTTCACTCTTATTAGGCAGGCGGTCGCTTACGTTGAGAAACGTGCCGGCTCCGTCGCCCAGGTAGTATTCGTGGTTTTGGTCATCTTCCGCCACGAAAATGCAATCGAGGTTGCCGTCGGCGTCGAAGTCGGCCAGCCGGACATGTTCCATGTCGTGGGGCTCGGAAATAAAAGCATTTTCCTTCCAGGTAAAAACTCCTGTTCCGTCGTTGAGATAAAGTCTGTTGGGCTGCGCCTCCAGTGCGAGGACGATATCGACATCCCCGTCGTTGTCCACATCGCCGAAAGCGGCATCCAGTGCGTGCGCTTCAGGGTCAATCGGGAGGTGTGTAGCCGTCACATCGGTGAAATATGTAGTCTTGTTGGATGGTGTGCTCCCACACCCATACAGGCAGATTAGGGCGGCTGCGCCTCCGCATGCAATCTTTATCGCCGTTGACAAGTGAAACGTTTCCTTCATCGCCGCTATCGTTGGTTGGTGATGTACTCATACAAATGTAGTTAATTTAACTTAGCCGTTTTTACTACCTTTGGAATACAAACCATAACACAAATAGTCGAAACCATGGAGGAAACCGCAACGAATGCCGCCTGGATCCAACAGGACGGGGCCATATTTGGATTGCTGACAGTCATATTGGCCGTGATCTTTTATACGTCAAACAGCAGCCATCCAGGGCTTAAAAAGTTTTACGCGGTGCTTCCGCCACTTTTGCTTTGCTATTTTGTGCCGGGATTGTTCAATTCATTTGGCGTGATCGCCGGCAATGAATCCCAGCTGTACGATGTGAGTTCGGGTTATTTGCTGCCCGCGTGCTTAGTTTTATTTACGCTGAATATGAACTTTCGGGAGATCTGGAAACTTCGGCGGAAAATGGGCCTGCTTTTTTTTGCCGGCATGATCGGAATCATCCTCGGCGGGCCACTGGCTGTTTGGCTGTTTTCTTTGTTTGCGCCGCAGGTCGTCGAAGGAGAGGTATGGAAGGGGCTGGCAACGTTGGCCGGTTCCTGGATAGGGGGAGGAGCCAACCAAGCAGCGTTATTCCGCATTTTTGAGCCACCGGCGGAGATTTTTGCTGCGGTGGTGGCGGTGGATGTATTTGTAGCCTACGGCTGGATGGCGGTATTGCTTTACGGCGCCGATAAACGCGAGCAGCTCGACCGTTATTTTAAAGTAGAGGGTAATGAAGTAGATGAGCTTACCCGGCGTATGGAGGCGCAGCAGGGCGAAGCAAGCCGGACGCCGGAGACGAAAGATTATATTGTCATGCTGGGCGTGGCTTTTGGGGTGACGGGCATTGCACACTTGCTGTCGGGTCCGATTGCCGGTTTTATAGCAGAACGCGCACCCCAACTCGACCGCTTTAGCTTGACGTCCGGTTTTTTCTGGCTGATTTTTTTAGCAACGCTAATGGGGATTGGGTTGTCGTTTACTAAAGCTCGGCGACTGGAACAAGTAGGGGCCTCACGGGTGGCTACCGTATTCCTGTACGTGCTCATAGCCACTATCGGAATGCAGATCAATATATTTGCGGTACTGGACAATCCCGCGCTGTTTTTTGTTGGCCTCATTTGGCTGCTATTCCACGTATTGATCCTGTTTATTGTCGCCAAGCTTATTAGGGCACCGTTTTTCTTTATCGCCGTGGGTAGTATGAGTAATGTCGGCGGCGTGGCGTCTGCTTCCGTAGCCGCAGGGGCATTTCATCCCGCTTTGGTACCCGTTGGTGTGTTAATGGCGGTGTTCAGCTATGCCATTGGTACTTATGGCGGATATCTATCCGCCATATTGATGCAATGGGTTGCACCGTAGAGACCGGATTATTCTTTATTCGAATCCACAACAAGCCGTTGATCCCGGTTGGCAACTTCCCAAGCCGTAAAGAAAGCCAGCCTTGCGCGCTTGACCAGCATGTCGAAGTCAATCTTGTCGACCGTATCTGCGGGCGTGTGGTAATCGGGATGCAGGCCGCTAAAATAGAAGATGACAGGAATACCATGTTTCGCGAAATTGTACTGGTCTGAGCGGTAATAAATCCGCATCGGATCCGTAGGATCGTTATACATATAATCCAGTTCCATTTGGGTATACGTGGCGTTGGCCTGTTCGTTGATGGCATGCAATTCGGAGCTGAGTTTGTCGGCGCCAATAACATGGACGTAATTATGGTTGCCCGATAGGTGTTTGTCGTCTATGCGGCCAATCATGTCCATATTGAGGTTCAAGACTGTATTTTCCAACGGCAAAACCGGATGTTGGGAGTAGTAGTTTGAACCCAGTAAGCCTTTTTCTTCAGCAGTGAATCCGATGAAAAGGATGCTGCGTCTGGGGCCATTTCCCTCAGCTTTGGCCTTTGCGAAAGCCCTGGCCACCTCGAGTACGCCCGTGGTGCCGGAAGCATTATCATCCGCACCGAAGAAAATCGTGCCATCCTGATTACCTTCGTGGTCGTAGTGCGCGGTGATCACCAGCAACTCATCTTTAAGGTCGCCTCCCTCGAGGTATCCGAGCACGTTATTGGCGATCAGGGGTGTCTCTTCGGATCCAAACTTGGCGCTAAACCCGGTTACGGAAATGATCTTGCTTTGATTATTTTTCTTGCGGGCTGCGGCTTTTGTAAATTGTTCAACAGATGTCTTGCCTCGTTCCAGTATCAAGTCGGCCAGCTCCAGCGGAATGTTGGCTATAGCTACCTGCGCTGACGTGGGGCCCGCTTCGCCTTTCAAGGAGACACGGGGCTGGGTCAAACGGCGGCCCAAACGACTTAGGGCTTCCTCGACACCGCTGGATGCGGCAAGGATTAATTTAGGTTGTTTCGAAATGACGTTTTGAAGTCTTTTCGTGCTGGAGGTTACCCATTCAGAAGGGGTATCGGTGCCGGTGATCAGCGAATTTCCGCGTGCATCCGTGGGTTCGCCTTCATTGATCAACAGTACCACCTTTCCGTTAATTTCTATGTCTTTCAGGTCATCGTATTTTGTGTCACTGATGCCATAGCCGATAAATACAATTTCCCCGGCATCAACGGCGGTCGATGGCCCCGGCGCGATCATGTAGAAATCTTTGCCGTTGACAAAATCTTTGCCATTCACAGTCAGTTCACTCTTTGATTGATTCCGCGTGAACTCCACAGGTTGGTAGAACGAACCGCTAACAGGGCCGGTAAGGCCAAGTTTTTCAAATTCCGAGGCCAGGTAAGCGGCTGCCTTTTCGCCTCCCGGCTCGCCAGTTCCACGGCCCTCAAACTCTGGGGATGCGAGCGTGGATAAATGGGTCTTAGCCGTTTGGGGTGCTATTTCGGCGGCATATTTTTGCCGTACGGGGTCTTGCGCCAGAACGCAGCCATAAAAGGCGGGGATAAAGAGCAGGAAGCTGAATAACCTTTTCATAGGAGATAAACATTTTTTTGCTAGATGCCATGACTGCACTTTCATCGTTTCCGAGACGCGCGGCATGGCTGTCTTTATGTCAAACGGATGCCATAGGGATATGGCGTGGCGTGTCTCAGCACGATATTTTTTGTACGCGGTTGGCGTGTCGTCCGCCCTCAAAGGCCGTGCTCAGAAACCGGTCAACGATCGACAGGGCCAGTTGGACATCAATATGCCTGGCCGGAATGCATACGACGTTGGCGTCGTTATGCTCCCGTGCTACGGCCGCAAGTTCTTCCTTCCAACAGATCGCCGCACGGATACCTTGGTGCTTATTTGCCGCCATGGCTACGCCGTTCGCCGTGCCGCAAATCAGGATACCGAAGTCGGCATCGCCGTTTTCGACCGCGGTGGCAACGGGATGCGCGAAATCGGGATAGTCTACCGAATCTGCACTGTGCGTGCCTACGTCGTTTACCGAGTATCCGGCTGCTTCAAGGTGTTGTACAATCTCGGATTTGTGACCAAAACCAGCGTGGTCGCCACCGATAGCTATTTTTTTTACTTGAGTCATGGTCAATGAATTAATTTGTTTCGCCGCGATAGAAGTCGAGCTCCTCTTTCACTTTTTTCTTATAAACCCGGCCTGCGACAACGATACTCAGTTCGTAAAGCAGGAACATGGGGAAACTGACGGTGAGCATGGTGATTATGTCGGGCGTCGGGGTGATTATCGCAGCAATTAACAGGATTACCACGACGGCGTACCGGCGCGAAGCGCGCATAAACTGCGGTGTCAGAATGCCGATTTTCGAAAGAATGAAGACGATGATCGGCAGTTCAAACACAATACCGCAACCCAGGGTGAGTGTGGCAACAAACGACAGGTAATTGTCGATGGTAATGGTATTGGATATGTCGTCGCTGATGGAATAATTGGCCAGGAAGTTCATTGCCAACGGCACGACAATAAAATAGCCGAAAAGGACGCCCAGCACAAACAGAACCGTGGCGTAGAACACGAACCCGCTCGCGGACTTCCGTTCGATATCCGTCAGTGCAGGTTTTACAAACAACCACACCTCATATAACAGGTACGGAAAGCCCATAACGACGGCGATAATGAGCGAGGAATTGATCTGTAAGATAAACTGCCCTGCCATCTGCGTATTGATGATGGTGCCAGGTACTTCGGTGACGCAAAATCCCGGGATGTTGAAGACCTCGGCGATTTTGCACATCATGCGATACGTCCAGAAGTCGGCACTTTTCGGGCCCATGATGATATCATCAAAGATAAAATCGTAAAATGTGAACGCCAGAACCATGAATACGATTACCGCAATCGCCGATCGCACCAAGTGCCACCGCAGCACCTCCAGGTGGTCAAAAAAAGACATCTCGGCCTCGAGGTTCTTACCCTTTTCCTTGATGGTATCGACCAGTTTTTTTCCAGACAATTTGCTCATGATACTTATTAGCCGGTTGCTTTATTTCGGTGTCCCGTATTATTCACTCAAATCAAATGTTTCCATGAATTTAGTCGTGAAATTACCGGCTCTAAAATTCGGATCGCGCATCAAACGGAGATGCAGGGGAATAGTAGTTTGTACCCCTTCGATTATAAATTCGCTCAGGGCCCGTTCCATGGTACAGATCGCTTCTTCGCGGGTTTGCGCAACGCAGATCAACTTGGCTATCATGGAATCGTAGTTGGGCGGAATAACGTATCCCGAATACGCGTGGGTATCTAATCGTACGCCGTGTCCGCCGGGCGAATGAAAATTGGTTATTTTCCCGGGAGATGGCCTGAAGTTGTTGAACGGATCTTCGGCATTGATACGGCATTCAATGGCGTGCATGGTTGGCTCGTAATTGGTGCCCGAAATCGGAATGCCGGCCGCTACTTTGATCTGCTCCTTAATAAGGTCGAAATTAATAACTTCCTCGGTAACCGGATGTTCGACCTGGATCCGCGTATTCATTTCCATGAAGTAGAAATTGCGGTGCTTGTCCACCAAAAATTCTATGGTGCCAGCGCCTTCGTAGTTCACCGCTTTGGCGCCTTTAATCGCTGCTTCGCCCATTGCTTTACGCAGTTCCGGCGTGATAAACGGCGAGGGCGCTTCTTCAATGAGTTTTTGATGGCGGCGCTGGATCGAGCAATCACGTTCGGAGAGGTGGCATACCGTGCCGTATTGGTCGCCCACGATTTGTATCTCGATGTGTCGTGGATCCTCGACAAACTTTTCGAGGTAAATCCCGTCGTTGCCAAATGCGGCTCCTGCTTCCTGCCTGGCGGAATCCCATGCCGGCTCGAATTCTTCGTCTTTCCAGACGATGCGCATGCCGCGCCCACCACCACCTGCAGTCGCTTTCAGGATCACCGGGTAGCCAATCTCGTTGGCAATTGCTATCCCTTCTTTGACGTCCTTAACTAGTCCATCCGAACCGGGAATAGTTGGTACGCCGGCTTTTTTCATGGTCTCCTTAGCAGACGATTTGTCGCCCATTTGCTCGATTTGTTCGGCAGTGGCACCAATGAATTTGATTCCGTATTGGCTGCAGATGGATGAAAACCGGGCATTTTCGGAAAGAAACCCATATCCCGGGTGGATTGCATCCGCGTTTGTCAACTCCGCGGCGGAGATGATATTGGGTATATTGAGGTAAGAATCCTTGCTGGGCGGGGGGCCTATACATACGGCTTCGTCGGCGAAGCGAACATGCAGGCTATCACGGTCGGCAGTAGAGTATACCGCAACGCTTTTGATACCCATTTCGCGGCAGGTACGGATAATACGTAACGCGATCTCGCCCCGGTTGGCTATTAGTATCTTTTTGAACATGTATTTATTGATAAATCGATGTCGATTACTGATCGACTATCTGACAAACATGGATTTCGAAAAATGAGGTTATTTCGGTTCAACCAAAAACAATGGCTGGTCGTATTCTACCGGCTGAGCATCGTCTACCAGTATCTTCACGATCTTTCCTGAAACTTCCGATTCAATTTCGTTGAACAGTTTCATGGCCTCAATAATACAAACCACTTTTCCTACGCCAATTTCATCGCCTACATTGACGAAAGCCGGCTTATCCGGGCCGGACGCGCGATAGAACGTTCCAATCATCGGCGATTTTATCGTGATGTAATTGGAAGTATCCTCTTTTGCGTCGCTGCTGGCCTGAACGGCCTCCGGTGTTGCCACCACGGGCGACGGCGCAGCTTGTTGGGGCAGTGCTGCCGGAGCAGGAATTGTTGCCGTTACGTAGGTAGGCTCTTTGCTCGTTTTTATAGTAATTTTAAAATCTTTCTCCTCAATAGATACTTCATTTACGCCTGATTTGGCGACAAATTTAACCAGATCTTGAATCTGTTTGATATCCATACTCATTATTCAGTAGGTTTTGATAATAACTCAAAAATATTAATCTAATCCGTTTTTTTAACAACAATTCGGGATTTATTTTGCCCGTCCAGCTAAAGTTAGCCTCCGTAGGCCCATTTCAAATAGACGGAACCCCAGGTAAATCCGCCACCGAAGGCGGCTAAGATGAGTGTGTCACCTTTTTTAAGTTGGCTTTCCCACTCCCATAGGCAGAGCGGGATGGTGCCGGCTGTGGTGTTGCCGTAGCGTTGAATATTAACCATGACCCGGTCTTCGTTTAGCCCCATGCGTTCGGCTGTTGCGTCGATAATACGTTTGTTTGCCTGATGGGGCACCAACCAGGTGACGTCGTCGGCGGTTAAGTTGTTGCGCTCCATAATTTCAGCAGCTACGTCCGCCATGTTCGTGACCGCAAATTTAAATACCGCACGGCCTTCCTGATAGGCGTAGTGCATGCCGGCATCCACCGTAGCATGTGACGCCGGGTTGAGTGATCCCCCCGCTTTGATGTTGAGGTACGGACAGCCGGATCCATCGCTTTTGAGAACGGAGTCGATTACGCCCATGCCCTCCGTATTTGGCTCAAGCAGCACGGCACCGCAGCCATCTCCAAAAATAATGCAGGTGGTGCGATCTTTATAGTTAATGATGGAAGACATTTTGTCGCCGCCTACCACCAATACTTTCTTGTGCATGCCGGATTCAATAAACTGTGCACCCGTGGCCAGTCCAAATAAGAAACCCGAACAAGCGGCCTGAAGGTCATAGCCCCAAGCGTTTACCGCGCCGATTTTATTCGCGAGTATATTTGCCGTTGAGGGGAACGGCATATCCGGCGTGCATGTACAGAATATAATAAGTTCAATCTCCTCGGCGCCAATTCCTCTTTTTTCCAATAATCCCTTCACTGCGGGTACCGCCATGTCTGACGTCGCTTTACCTTCACCTTTCAGTATCCTGCGTTCTTTGATGCCGGTGCGTGTCGTGATCCACTCATCATTCGTATCTACCATGGTTTCCAACTCCTGGTTGGTGAGTATATAATCCGGTACGTACCCGTTTACAGCCGTAATGGCAGCATGAATTTTAGACATAGTTTTAGTTGAAAGCGGATTTGATTTTTTCAATAATCTCGGACTCAATCATGTTTTTCGACAGCAGGATCATGTTCTTGATGGCCACAGGGTTTGAAATGCCGTGGCCGATGATGACCGGAGCGTTTACGCCCAAAACCGGGCTTCCTCCGTACTGCTCGTAGTTGAAACGGTCGAAAAACGGATCATTAAAGCCCTTTTTCTGGGTCAGTACGTAGAATGATTCGGCCAGTTTGAGCACCACGTTGCCCACAAAGCCGTCGCAAACCAGTACATCGGCCTTGTCGCTAAAAAGGTCCCGGCCCTCCACATTGCCGACGAAGTTGATGCGCGTATTTGATTGCATCAACGGATAGGCAGCGAGTGTAAGCATATTGCCTTTTTCCGCTTCTTCACCAATGTTCAGCAAGCCAACATTAGGCTTGTCGATACCGTATACATGCTCAGCAAAAAGACTGCCCAATAAACCAAATTGAGGAAGCATTTCGGGTTTGCAATCGGCGTTGGCGCCGACGTCGAGCAAGATGCCGAAACCCTGCTTAATCTTGGGAACGTTTGTAGCAATGGCTGGCCGGATGACCCCGGGAATAGTTTTGACGCTAAACACTGCGCCTACCAGCATGGCTCCGGTGTTACCAGCAGAAGCAAATGAGTCGATTTCCCCCTCTTTAAGGAGTTGAAATCCCCTGCTGATACTTGAGTTTGGTTTTTGTGCAATCGCTTTGGTAGGGTGTTCATTCATGCCGATTTGGTCGGGCGCATGAACGTATTCAAAAAAAGCAGGATTTGCCCCTGCTTGTTCGATTTGTTGTTTAGCAATGTTTTCGTCGCCGATGAGTACAAGCTTCTGTCCTTCAGCCAACTCCTTTGATGCCAAGATGGCTCCTTGTATGGTTGCTTCCGGCGCAAAATCCCCACCCAAAATATCTAAACCGATCTTCATCCGTTATTGTTTTTCAGTCCAATAATACGCAAAAACACCCCAAAGTAACGCATAAAAAATTAGTTATACGTTATGGGATGTTCAATTTTTTGAAGGATCAACTTAGGCGCTGGTGGTGTTTTCGATAATCAATTTGCCGTTATAATACAAGTTGCCATCTACCAGATATGCACGGTGGGGCAGGTGTACAGCACCGGTCTCCTTGCAGGTGGTTAAGCTTGGGCGTTCAGCTTTGTAGTGTGTTCTTCTTTTGTCTCTCCTAGATTTGGACGTCTTACGTTTTGGATGTGCCATCTCGTATTGTAATTTAGTTGTATTTTATTTGCTTTAATGCTTCCCAACGGGGATCTGTTTGATTTGTTTCTTCTGTCTCGCTTTGATCGGCGGATAGGCCACTCAGCTTGGACAGTATTTGATTGTCACAGTTAATATTATTTCCTTGCTCGCTGCATTTGATGTAATGCGGCACGGAAACATTGATGAACTCGTATAGCAGCCCGGAGATATCCAGCTCATGCTCGTGTTTAGGGAGCACAATGATCTCGTCGGTGCTTTCCGATACGTCATCGTTTGTGAATTTGACGATCACACGCTCTTGAATGTCCGTTTCCGACCGAAAATCCGCCAGGCATACGTCACATTGCAGGGAGATTGTGCCGGTAATGTGAAACTGCAGCACCATCATGTTTTCCTGTTTGTGTAGATTGACCGCCGCTTTAAGGTTTCCATCTTTTACAATGGAATATTCATAACAATCAAAGAACGCACGGTCAATTTCAAACTCAAAATCATGAGCCCCCAGCCCAAGCCCCGAAAAGGGGATCCGATATTTTTTCAGATACTTCACTATCCCGCAATTGAGCCTGCAAAGGTAAGTATAAAATAGTAGATATAAAACTTTTTTTGAGTCGACCGGTTTGGCTGTCAAAATTTAACCTTCCGGATAACACATACTGAAATAAAAATCGTAAACTTGTTTAATGATAATCAGTTATCATTAAAATTGATTCGCTAAAGCATAATAATCATCTAACATGGCAACCATTACATTCAAAGGACAACCAGTGCATACGGTTGGAACGTTACCCAGTGTAGGAAGTGAAGCGGCAGATCTGGCTTTAACCGGCGGAGATCTTTCTGAAAAAAAATTAAGTGAGTTTCGTGGCAAATACCTCGTGCTAAATATCTTTCCCAGCGTAAACACTGGAGTATGTGCTTCGTCCGTCCGCAAATTTAATCAAGATGCCGCTGACCTGCCCAACACCGTGGTGGCGTGTGTTTCAAAAGACCTTCCTTTTGCCCAATCGCAGTTTTGTGGCGCTGAGGGGATAGAAAACGTAGTCATGTTGTCGGATTTCCGGTCGGACTTCGGACACCAGTACGGGGTACAGATTGCAGACGGTCCTATGAAGGGCCTGCTGAGTAGGGCGGTGGTTGTTATCGATCCGTCAGGCAAAGTGGTCTACACGGAGCAAGTGTCCGAAATAGCAAACGAGCCCAATTACGACGCGGCATTGAGTGCGGTAAAATCCTAATGCAGCTATTTTAATATCCAAGGCCATGGATCAACGAATTATAAACCTTTATGACGAGTATACCCACAGCCAGATCAGCCGAAAGGCTTTCATGCGGCAGTTGGCGACACTCACAGGCAGTACCACGTTGGCATTGTCGATTTTACCCCTCCTGGAAAACAACTACGCAGCTGCAGGCACTTTTATAAGCGAAGATATCACTTCCTCGATGATTGAATATCCCGGGGCTGAAGGCGGCATAAAGGCCTTACTGGCAAAGCCCAAAAGCGCCGGCCGAGTAGGAGGGGTGCTTGTGATTCACGAAAACCGCGGACTTAACCCGCACATCCAGGACGTTACCAAACGCATCGCCTCGGAGGGATTTATCGCCCTGGGCGTGGATGCGCTTTCCGTTTTTGGCGGCACACCGGCTGATGAAGATGAAGGCCGTGAATTAATTGGCAAGCTCGACCCGCAGAAAAATCTCCAAAATTATCTAGCGGGACTTGCCTACCTCCGCTCGGTCAAGGGCAGCAACGGAAAGGTGGGATGCGTGGGGTTTTGCTGGGGTGGGCATATAGCTAATCTGTTAGCTGTACATGATCCGGCCTTACAAGCCGCGGTTGCTTACTATGGCGGGCAACCCCCCGCGAAGGAAGTGGCTAAGATCAAGGCGAGTGTCATGCTCCACTACGCAAGTCTTGATGAGCGCGTCAATGCCGGTATTCCGACGTACCAACAAGCATTAGACAAAAATCACATCGACTACAAATTGTATATGTATGAAGACGTAAACCATGCATTTAACAACGAAACTTCGCCTACAAGATACGATGAGACCGCGGCAAAGCTCGCCTGGCAACGCACGATAAACTTTTTTAGAGAAAAACTGGCTTAGAAAGCCGAGGCAGCGAGGTTACTCTTCCCCGTAATAATTTTTACCAATTTCGATACGCTCCCGGCCGTTTTGTAGCCGCCAATGGTTGGTGTCGCGGAGCGAATAGGCGCAGCCGCAATATTCCTGCATATAAAATTTTTCGCGTTTGCTGATTTCAAGCATGCGCGACGAGCCCCCTTTCTTCCGCCAATTATAGGTCCAATAAGTGATTCCGGGGTAGTGCCCTGCAGCACGGAGGCCACAGTCATTGATCTGGTCGAAATTCTTCCATCGTGAGATTCCAAGTGAACTGGTGATCACAGGGAATCCGTTTTCATGGGCATACAGAGCCGTGCGCTCGAAACGCATGTCGAAACACATGGTACAGCGGATGCCACGCTCGGGCTCGTGTTCCATGCCTTTCGCCCTCGTGTACCAGTTGTCTACGTCGTAATCGGCATCGACAAAAGGGATGTTATGCTGTTCGGCAAAACGGATATTTTCTTCTTTTCGTAAGTCGTATTCTTTTCTCGGATGGATGTTTGGATTATAAAAATAGATCGTAAAATCGATATCAGAAGCAATGAGCGCTTCCATTACTTCACCTGAGCAAGGCGCACAGCACGAATGCAGCAATAATTTCTTCTCACCATTAGGCAGCTCCAGCTTTTCGCGTTTGATTGTTGTCTCAGCCATCTCGATTATCGCTTATTTTAAGATTGCAATATTACTGAAAATATCGCTATAAATCGCCTTCCAATCGCGCCAATATTTTATTTTTATAACTTTGCAAAAAGACCCTCACATGAAGAAATCGATTGGTTTACTGATACTCATGTCTGGCATGCTGACCATCTTTGGCGGATGCCTGCGCAACGATGACGAACCGTTATTGCCCCAGCGCCCAATATCCCGGCTCTATGTGTCGTTTGAAAACTACGAGGAGGATGAGACGCAAGAACCTTACCGTAATCTTGCCGTCATTGACCCGGCAGATACTACCGGGATGAAGGTTACCATCGATTATGATTCTGAGGTCATGGGCGGTGCCGGTGTCCATTTCAATCCTTTTGCCGGCATTATTTTCCAAGGGAGTGCCGGTGACACGACCATCCGCATGATGACGGTTACAGATTTAGGTATTCCAAAGAACGATGGCTTTATTGGTTTCAACGAGCTAACGGCTGTACGAGGGCTATGGTACCAGAATTCCTCGCAGATGTTGTATGTCGTCAACAATGCAACACCTACAGCCGTATACGGCTATCATCAACCCATGAACCGCAACGGTTATGCAAGACCAAACAAAGTTTATCGGCTGGGGTCCATGCGTCCGTGGGGCCTCGCCATGTGGGGGGACAGCCTATTGGTAGGCCGCACGGGCCAAAACGGGGGAATATCCCTGTACGGCGGGCTGTCGGATACCGATTCTCTCGAGGCAAACTTCGCCCCGCGGTCGACACTGACCATAGAAGGCTCCACCAGTATCCGCGGCATAGCTTTTTCGGAAGAGCTGGACCTTCTGGTGGCGGCTGATTACGGTAACGCAAACGTGGATGGTTGCATCTTTATCATTGAAAATGCGACGGCACTGTTGTCTGAACCCGAATCTACGGTGCGGCCCACCCACGTCCTTAGAGGAACGCGTACGGGACTGATTTCGCCCATAGACGTTGCCATTGATCCAAGGGAAGGCAAACGATACCTTTACGTGGCTGACGCAGGCGGCAACGGTAAAATAGCTCGATTTAACCTCGATGATAACGGCAACGTTACACCCAACGCCGTTGTCGAAGGTTTCGCCCGCAACCGCATTCCGGCGGGTATCTTCCTGGATGCCCGTGGAAGAACCAATTCGGATATCGATTCCACAAACTGATAGCCGTCAGCCAGCCAGCTGTCCATCCAGCAGTTCGATGATACGGTTGCCGTACTGGGCGTTTTTTTCCGAATGCGTTACCTGAATGATGGTAATTCCTTCTTCCTCATTGAGTTGCTTAAACAATTCCATGATACTTTCACCCTGCTTGGAATTAAGATTTCCCGTCGGTTCGTCCGCCAGCCGTAATTTCGGTTTAATGGCCAGCGCGCGCTATACCGACTAATTGTTGCTGGCCGCCGGAAAGCTGGGTAGGAAACAGGTCTTTCTTGCCAACGATGCCAAACCGGTCGAGCATTTCAGCCACGATGGCCTTTCGTTCACTGGTTTTGAAGCTTTTGTAGATGAGGGGCGTTTCGATATTCTCATACACCGTCAACTCGTCAATCAGGTGATAGGCTTGAAACACAAAGCCGATGTGCTGCTTGTACAAGGCGGCGCGTTGTCTTTCTTTCAATCCCAATACGTTTTCATCCAAAAAGAAGTATGTCCCTTCATTGGGTTCGTCCAATAAACCCAGAATATGCAGTAGCGTGGACTTCCCTGAGCCAGAGGGTCCCATGATGGATACGAATTCGCCCTCATTGATTTGCAGGGTGATGTCTTTGAGCACAAAGGCGCGGTTTCCACCCACTTTATACCACTTAAAAATATTGTTTAGTTTGATCATTTATCGTTTTATTGATGTTTATCGTTAGCTAATCGGTTTGGATCCAGTACACTCGGATACTGGCTGTGTAATCGGGGCTGACCACCGGGTACTTGAATATGCAGTGCGTGAGCCATATCAAAAGAACAATAAAGGGTTATACGCTACGGCAAAATTTCGTTATTCGTCTCTTAAGGACTTCACAGGGTTCGTCAATGCGGCCCTGACTGTTTGCATGCTCACAATAATTAATGTGATCAACAACGTGCCCGCTGCTGCGGCAACAAATGCCCACCATGGAATCGACGAACGGTACGCATAATTTTGGAGCCAATTCTCCAAGAAATAGTAAGCAGTTGGTCCAGCAATTAGACAGGCAATCAATACCAGGGCCACAAAATTGGTCGAGAGCAGCCGCCACAATTGATATGTACTTGCTCCCACCACCTTTCGTATTCCAATTTCTTTAGTGCGCTGCTCGGCGACAAATGAGGCCAGTCCAAAAATACCCAGGCAGCTGATGATAATGGCCAGTGTGGCAAAACACGTGGCGAGTTTCCCTATTCGTTCTTCTTGTGCAAATTTAGCAGCATAGCCTTCATCTACAAACTGGTATTCGAAAGGCGCGTTTGGAATGACATCCTTGAACGTTTGCTCAATGAGTGCCAGGCACTCTCGGGTATTTTTAAGGGGGTTCAATTTTAGGCTAATCCAGTTTACCATCTCATAGTTGAGAAAGTATATCGTCTGTTTGGCCGGGCTGAATGGCGAATCCATCAGGATATCGTCTACAATGCCGATAATGTGATAATCACGGTGGTTTTGCCACTTAATGGTTTTGCCCAGCGGGTTTTGAATCCCCATAAATTTCACGGCGGCCTCATTGAGGATGACGGCGGTTGAATCGGTGGCGAATTCCCGCGAAAAATCCCGCCCTTCCCGAACGTTCCAACCAATGGTCTGACCGAATTCGTGGGTCGCCCATATTGTGGCAAAGTCTGTTTGCAAGCTCGGGTCTTTCCCCGCCCAGTCGAAGCCTCCGCTATTCGACCAAACGGCGGTCATGGGGCTGGATGACTCAGACAATTCTATAATAGCCCCTTTTTGCTTCAGCGTGGTACGAAGTACGTCGAATTTGCCATAGAAATCCGGCGATACCATTTCAATCATCACAAGTTGGTCACGATCATACCCGACCGGGCGGTCCTTCGTGTGTTGGATTTGCCGAAATACAACGATGGTACCAATGATCAACGCAATGGAAATTGAAAATTGGACGACCACCAGTACTTTTCGGGGCAGGCCTCCTAATCTTCCAGTCCGGAATGTTCCCTTAAGCACTTTCAGCGGGTTAAAAGAAGAGAGATAGAAGGCCGGATAGCTGCCGGCGATAATTCCAGTTAGCAATGAAAAAAGCAGATCGATTGCCCAATACCAGCCGTTCAACCACGGGATTTCGAGATTTTTATCAGCTATCTGGTTAAACCAGGGCAGCAGCAGGACGGCCAATAGAATGGCCAGCAGCCATGCGATGCCGGAAATCAAAACTGACTCGCCGAGGAATTGTGTGATTAAGTATCGTTTAGAAGAGCCAACGGTTTTACGGATGCCGACTTCTTTGGCCCGTTTTTCCGACCGTGCCGTGCTGAGGTTCATAAAATTGATGCAAGCCAATAACAGTACAAATAAGCCGATGGTGCCGAATAGCTGGACGTATTCCATGGAACCGCCACGGTCACCGGGATATCGCATTATCCCTGCGCTCTTCAAATGCCAGTCTTTCATCGGCTGAACGGCGATCCGGGGATTGAGTTTTTTGTCCTCGTCTGCGACACGTCTGAATTTGGAATCGATGATATTGCGGTTAACGGTTTCGATAGGTATCCCGTCCCTGAGCTGGACAAAAAGCTGAAAAGAGTTGCTTTCCCAGCTGGTTCGCTGGTAGTTAATCCAATCTTCAGAAATGACATAAAGCTCCCATGGTGCGATAAATTTGATGTTGTAAAACGAGGTGTTGTGGGGAAGATCGCGATAAACGGCCGTAACTTTTACGTCCAGCTGCTGATTAATTTTGATGACCTGTTCCAGCGGATCCTCATCGCCGAATATCGCTGCAGCGGTCGACTCGGCCAACATGATGCTGTTGGGATTATCTAACCCTCTGATGTTTCCTTTTAGGATCGTCAAGGAAAGCATTTCCGGGGCGTCCACATCCATAAACATGCCATTTTCGGAAAAGGGCGTGTTCATCCGAGAAAGCACATGCTGGCCCGGCCATGAAGCCATGACGACATACTTGAAATTCTCTCCGTATTGGTTTTTTAGCTCGTCGCCCAGCGGAAACGGCACAGCAACATTGCTGTACTGCTCCCCGTTGTAGGTCTGGGTTTGAACAATCTGTCCGATGCGGTCGTAGTTTTTGTGGTATTTATCGTAGGTGAGCTCGTTCCACACCCATAACGCAATGAACATAAATACAACCATGCCAAGCGCAAGTCCAGCAATATTGATGAACGACGTTTTTTTATTTTTGACCAGGTTTCTCCAGGCGATTCGTATATAAGATTTAATCATAAATAGAAATCGTTATTTTTCGAGGTAGAGACGTACTCAGGCCGTGCTACCAATTTAATCGACGCGGGAAATGGTGCCTTTAGGCAACGAAGGCTACCATCCCTGTCGTCTTACAGCTGTCGTTTTAATTTTAACCCGAATTATCTGTATATGAAATCGTGCCATTCCTGTATAACTTTGTTAATCAGCTTGTTGATGTGTTATTGGTTGAATCTGGTGTTCAATTTTCTTAGTCAAAATATTAAATTTCATTACCGTTTTCAAATGCTCCTTTCCGGTGGATAGCCACGGTTTTCCCCCTTCGAATAGCTTTTATATCCACAAAGGGTTACCTTTGTGCCAAAATCAAGAAGGTATGATAAGCGAAAAATTACTGGAAAGGAGCGGTGGTCGCTGCGAACTGTGCCAAAAAGAAACAGCATTAGCGGTATATAACGTATTGCCCGACCATTTTCCGGATAACGAGGTAGTTGTGTGCCAGTCGCTCTTAGGGCAACTCACGGGCGATGAGCCAATTAACCCAGATTCTTGGAGATTTTTGCCCGAAGCGATGTGGAGCGATGTCCGCGCCGTACAGGTACTTTGCTGGCGCATGCTCAACCGTTTGAAAACGGAAAGCTGGGCGGCCGATGCACTAGACATCCTTTACCTCGACGATGAAACGCTTGAGTGGGCGAAGGCCCTTGGCGATCCGGAGGAAGAGGCAGAAGTTATCGTCCACAAAGATAGCAACGGCAATATCCTAAAGGATGGCGACTCAGTCGTTATCACGAAGACGCTTGATGTCAAGGGAAGCAGTCTGAACGCAAAGCTTGGCACGGTAGTGAGGAATATTCGTTTGGTAGCCGACAATGCCGAACAGATCGAGGGCCGAGTAGAAGGACAGCTCATCGTCATCCTCACCAAATATGTGCGTAAACAAAACTGATGCGATATTGCGTTTTCTGCAATTTTGACAAACCTGTGTATAAAGATTTCGGAGAATTGCGCTCTTTTGCGCCAGATTAATTTAATACGTATTATGAAGCAACTAAACACATTTGTCTTAGCAGGTATCGCATTTTTTGCATTAGCATGTAACAACGGTGGCTCCGATAAAGCGGCCACAACCACTGAACAGCAAGTCGCGGAAGGGCACGGGGCCCCTTTTGCCGTCAACGTGGATAGCAGCGCAGTTTCCTGGAAAGCCTACCACAAAGGCGGCTTTGCGCCAAGGTGGGGTACACTAAATATTCAATCGGGTGAATTTACCGTAGACGGCGATCAAATCACGTCGGGCACCTTCGTGATAGACGTCAATTCGCTGTGGGTCGACCCGTCATCGGTTACCGAAGCAGACCGAAAAGTGGAAGATCTTCAAGCGCATTTAAAAAGCGAGGATTTTTTCAATGCCGCGGTACATCCGACTGCGACGTTTAGCATCACCTCTGTTACCAACTTCGAAGCAGAAACAGCCGGTAGCAGTGCCGTTGACGGAGCAAACAAAGTTGTCAGCGGAAACCTGACTTTGCGGGATAGCACAATCAACATTACGTTCCCAGCCCGCATTACCGTCGCGGAAGGCAGCGCTTCTGTAGCAGCTAATTTTACCGTAGACCGTACAGTCTGGGGACTTAAATTTGGCACCGCCGAGGCGGATCCCGCAGATTGGATCGTAGCCAAAGATTTTGAAGTGGGCGTTGATATCGTTGCCTACCCGGCAAACTAGCAGGTTTTTTATTCCGATCTTTTACGATTGGCCACCCCGTATTTGCGAGGTGGCCTTTTCGTTGGCATAGGGGAGCCATGTTTGAACGATTCCCTGGAGCAATCCTTCAGAATGCTCGCAATGCGTGTGGCTTAACACATTTCAAACACAGTTATTCATCCCGCAATGCATCCACGGGATTGGCCGTCGCCGCTTTGATGGCCTGCCAACCCACTGTCGCCATGGCGATGACGAGTGTAATCAACCCCGCCAAAAGCGCTACCCATGCTTGCGTCTCAATGCGATAAGCAAATGTTTCCAACCAGGTGTTCATGATCCACCAAGCCACAGGAACGGCAATCAGGAATGCAATAAAGATCAACTTAATATAGGTCGAAGATAACATGCTGACCACATGGCTTACCGATGCGCCGAGCACTTTTCGTATGCCGATTTCTTTCGTGCGCTGATTGGCCATAAAGGTGGCCAACCCGAATAGTCCCAAACAGGCTACAAAGATGGTCAGACCGGCTTGAGCATATTTTTATTCCTTTTTTTACAACGCGCAAAAATGGAAGCGGCATTGGGCTTACCCTAAGCAAGCAGATTATGCTCCTGCATAACGGAAATATTCAGGTCGACAGCGAAGTAGGTCAGGGAAGTATCTTTACGCTGGTGTTCTGGCCAGTTACGCCGCAATAAACACGATTACGGCGTGGCATCCAACAGCACGTCCAGCAATTGTTCGATCTCTGCCTGTTTGGTAGCGTTTCCGCTCTGGGCATAGGAGGTCGAGAGATTCCGTAATACCCGAATGATGATGTCCAGGTTGCTGCACGGCAGTACAAAGTCGTCATTGGGTGCCAGATTGAGTTGCTTGAGGAAAGCGATTACATCGTGCCGTCCAAATATCTGGCCCCGGTTGAAGGCGTTGATATAAAACAAAATACCATGCTTATTTTCAACCGGCGTGTGGTCTTCCGTATAAGCCAAAATAAAATGTTTCGGCAGGTTCACACCGTAGATGGGAATATCGAGCTTCTGGGCGACAATGCTGTATACGCAGGAGAGTAGGATGGGGTTGCCCTTCCGGCTTTCCAATACCTGGCTGACGTAGGAATTTTGCGGATCGTGGTAGTTACTGGTGTTTCCCGAAAATCCATATGCGTTGTAGATGACGTTATTCAGCAGGCGCACCTTTTCCACGGCGCTCATGCTGTAAATCATTTCCAGCCACACATCCCGCTTGATGTCCTCGATCTGATTGATGATCTTCTGCTCATCCACATCGGGGTATTGGTATTTGTTGACGATGGTCAGCCCCTGCAATAAGTCAAATGAACCGCTCAGCCGCCAAAGCTTGAGTTCTTGGAGCACATCTTGAAATTGGATCTTGTGGATGAGGTTTTCAATACGGGTCTGTAGGAGGACATCAAACGACTGTTCCCAAACCGATTCCAGTTGGCTGATCACTTCCGGCCCCATGGTAAGCAGCTTTTGCTCCACGTGCTCAAATATCTCCGTGTCCGGATCGTCCAGTAGCTTGATTAATGAATCTAGTTCTTTGTTGTCCATCTATACAAAGTTACGAAACTTTCGATTAAAAAATCGGCATCTTTGCCGTATGAAAAACGGCCGGTACTGGTTGGATTACCTGCAACATTTACTGAAAGCGAATACCCGGCACGGTACGCATTCACCTTTTGTATACCGATTGCTGGATGAAGTGGTATACCCACGGCGACGGGCGGGCGAGCCGCGGGACAAAACCGAGCGGCTCGTTTCACGGCTGCGCAACCGGTTTGCGCCTAACCGGCGTGCTGCGGATTTGGATGGGGCGCAAAAGCAACGCGACACCGATTTCATCGTGCTCGACAATATTTCGCATACAACGGTAGACCTTCAAAGACTGTCGAGTATGTTGCCGCAGATGCATGCCGGTAGCGTACTCGTGGTTTTGGATATCTACCGCCGTGCTGCACGGAAACGGCTTTGGCAGAGGATTCAGACAATGCCCGGAGTCACCATAACTATTGATTTTTTTCGGGTGGGATTAGTGTTTTTTCATCAAGGACAAGCCCCGCAAAATTTCAAAATAAGGTACTGAGGCCTTGGTTTAAGCAGGAGGCAGCGGCTTCGTGAAGTGCAATTTATCTGCGGCGGTTTTTTTATTATTTTTTTAATTTTACCCCAAAAAAAATTATAATATTCTAGTCAAACCACGCGCCCGGCAAAAAATCATTCAAAAATCAGCAACGATTCTACGGCTCAAACGTCTGGTTTTAACTTTCAATATTTCGGAATCACTTGTAATACAGGATCTTTCCTTATATTTGGGCCGTATTTAACTAAACTGGTAATCGAGTGCAAAAGACGAGTAATTTAATGAAAAATTGGGCGGGTTTACTCCTGGTCATTACGATCGCGTCGAACAACGTTTTAGGCGACAACCTGCATACGACCTTTTGGCGGGATTCTCTGGCGCAAGACGGCATAAAAACGGTAAAAGATAGCACGGTGTCGGCGGCCGACAGCGCGAAAAAAGACACCTCGGACACGGCCAAGAAAAAGCCGGCGAAGCCGACGCTCGCAGACAAAATCAAGTCGAGCCGAAAGATCGAGGGTCTATTTACGCTTTACCGCGATACGGCGACGGCAAGCCTGCAGCTTTATGTTTCCAAGGATCAGCTGGAGAAACCCTTTATTTACCAAAGCTTTTCGATGGGTGGCCCGACCGCCTTGTACCTTAACGAAAATATGATCCGGGATACATGGCTGTTTAGTATCCGCAAGACGCACGACCGGATCGAATTCCTCCGCAGGAATACGTCTTTTTATTACGATCCGGAAAATCCGGTAAGCAGGGCGGCGAATGCGGACGTAGCAGAAACGATTTTTTATACAGAGAAAATTGCTGCGTCGGATAGCGCCGGATACCTTATACCGGTTGATGAGCTTTTTATCAGCAATAAGCTGGATGCCGTCAAACCCGTTATTCCACCCGGGACACCGCCGGCCGCGGTATTTAACCTGGGCAGCCTGAGCAAGGACAAATCGAGTTATGATACCGTGAGGTCATTCCAGGGGAATACCGATGTAGTTGTACGCCTCACCTACGAAAATCCTGCGCCGCAAAATGAGGGTGGTAAGGACATTACGGATGCGCGCTACGTAACGGTACGCATGCAACACTCGTTTCTGGAAGTGCCGAAAAACAATTACCGCGCAAGGCGTGATGACCCGCGCGTGGGATATTTCGGTGCACAGGTAGACGACCTCACATCGGTCTCGGCCACCCCTTACCGCGACTTTATCAGCCGCTGGCACCTGGAAAAGAAAAACCCTTCGGCGAAAATCAGCGAACCGGTGGAGCCGATCGTTTTCTGGATCGAAAATACGACACCGCTGGAATATCGGCCGATCATTAAGGAGGCCGGGGAGAAATGGAATGAGGCATTTGAAGCGGCCGGCTTCCGAAATGCGATCGTCATGAAAGAAATGCCGGACGATGCCACGTGGGATCCTGCGGATATTGCCTACAACGTGATCCGCTGGAAGTCATCCCCGACGCCCGCCTATGGTGCGATTGGACCGAGTTTCTATAATCCGCTAACCGGCCAGATCCTCGGCGCCGACATTACCGTGGAGTGGAAGACGGCGGCGGGGACGCCCGTCTATGACGACCTATATAACGGCGGAGTTTCCGCAACAGTCCTTCCCTGGGAAAATCCGGTGGAGGCAGCGGTACACCATCTGTACAATCCGCATCGAGGCGCGGCCAATCCCGCGGCTCTTTGCCAGCTTGGTAGTGAGCTGAGTTTGCAGTTTCAGACCGGTCTGACTGCCGTGGAGACGCTGGATGCCGGCCAGAGCGCTGCGCAGCGCGCCGAGAAAGTTAGCGAAATGCATAAACAGTTTCTTTATTACCTGATTATGCATGAAATGGGGCACACCCTCGGCCTTAACCACAATATGCGGGCCAGCCAGATGCTCAGCCCCGATCAGTTGCACGATACACAGCTTACCCGGAAAATTGGCTTGCAGGGCTCTGTGATGGATTATCCGGCGATCAACGTGAGCCGTGACCGGAAGAAGCAGGGTGATTACTACACCACGAAGGTCGGCCCCTATGATATCTGGGCGATCGAGTATGGTTATACACCTTTTTCACAAGGCAACGAAGAAGCTGGCCTCAACACGATTCTGCTGCGGAGTACGGATCCAAAGCTGGCCTTTGGAAACGATGCCGATGACATGCGCAGTCCAGGAAAGGCGATTGACCCGCGGGTCAATATCAACGACCATTCTAACGACATGATGGCGTATGGAGAGGAACGCCTGCTGTTGGTCATCGACATTATGACGAAGTTAAAAGGCCGGTTTAGCCGGCCAAACCAGAGCTATCAGGAATTGTTGGTACGGTACGGACAGTTAAACCGCCAACGCGCCGATATGGCCAATGCCATCAGCCGTTATATTGGCGGCGTATATGTAGACCGCAGCTTTGTGGGGCAGCAGACCGATACGCAACCCTATACTCCCGTGCCGCGCGAAACGCAGAAGAAAGCCATGGAACTGTTGGGTCGTTACATTTATGCGCCGGATGCGTTTGCCGCTGATTATCCATTATTTCCTTATCTCCAGCCGCAACGCCGGGGATTCGGGTTTTTTAGCGGAACGGAAGATTACAAGCCGCAGAATACGTTTAGGTCGATACAGGCGGCTACCCTTTCGCATATCTTGCATCCCACTACATTGTCGCGGATCAACAACAGTACGCTGTATGGAAATGCGTATCCGGTGGCGGAGGTGATGGCTGATTTAACGGCAAATATTTTCGAGGCGGATCTTCAATCCGATGTAAACCTGATTCGGCAAAACCTTCAGACGACTTATGTGAACGCGTTGATAGGTATTCTGGAGTCAACGGCTGGATATGATTACGCCAGCAAGGCAGCGTCGTTTGCTACGCTGATCGAGCTAAAGGAAAAATTAAAGGGGGCCGGGGGTCCTGCACTCCAAACGACCGCACATCGGAAACATTTGCTGTTTCTTGTGGAACGGGCGCTGTCGGTGCACGAATCTTGACGGTGATGCCCGTCTTGTTGAGGGGGGGTCGTAGTGCAGCCACAATGGGTGTTCGGGGGGTGTTCGAGCGGTCTTCGGGAACGGTTCGACAGCGCTTCGGGACGGCTTCGGGACGGCTTCGAGACCGCTTCGGCTGCTGTTCGACGAAGCTTCGGGGCGGCTTCGATAGCGCTTCGGTGCCGCCTGGAATGCGGCGTTTTGTGCTGCGAAGCGGTGGCGAAGGGTGGTAAACGCGGCGGCAAGCCGTGGCCGACGGAGGCGCGAATCAGGTACGGAAAGCATACGAAGGACCGCAAAACCATCGTGAAACAACCGCCGAAGCAAACTGTTGACGGAAGTGTAGCGTTTCATCGGCCAACCACGTTCTTAAGTTGCCAAATGCCTGTTGCTATGGACGAAATATCGTTTCGTCAACTTTCAGAATCTAACTATATTTTAAAACCTACTTTTATGATGTATGGAAAATCAATCAGTTTCCCTGGAACACACCAATTTCCGTTACCTGCACGACGATGAAATCGCCGACCCACTTTACTATATCTCGGCCTTTTGCGAGGCGGAGACCGACCTATACTATTTTAGAGAAGATATACTCGGTTTCCTGAAATCGGGATTCGCCCATCACATGGTGGGGCCCGCCGGCCAAAATCCCTATTTCGCCGATACGCAACAAGAGCTTATTCGTATGATAGAGCTCCTCTACGTTGTCTATGCAGGCGGGATCGACATCCGTCTCCCTACCGACCATCCTTACAGTCAGAACACCCAGATCCCGTTTATTGACCGGCTGAAAACAGGATGCGCCCTGACGAGGACGGATTTCTTGTATCGCTCCCTTACCACCGATGAGATGGTCGACATCCGGAATTTTCTCGGGCGATTTTTCTCGTTTAAAACGCTTGATGAATGGCGGCAGCTGCTCGATGAATTATTATCATCTGCCTACCTTGCTGAGGTGGGCGGGGTAATGACATATCCCAGTTCCATATTCACGGTAATTGAGCTTGTGGAGAAATTGGCTGAGGCATTTTTTTGGGTCAATCACGTGCAGGTATGGAAAGCGAATCGGCAGCAGTCTTCGAAAACAACAAATATGTCCGATGGCGCGGTATTCCCACTCGCATCCATTACTACCATGGAGGAAGATCAGGCGGGAGAGGTCGCAAAACAGGTTCATCCGGGATTGTCCGTTAAGCTGGAACGTGCAGTGGTCAATTACTTCAAAATGATCGATCCGGGATTTGCTAGCAACTGTTTGCGAAAGATCCTGCTGGATGCTTTGGCGTTGAACCTCAGGGAACACACGTTTACGAACGAAACACATGGCGATTCTTTTTTGTACCCTTTTCAGGAGCTGTTCATCTTGTTTGACATCGCCAAACGGGAAACGGCAGACTGGAGCCAAGACCGAATAGGCAACGGTGTTATCTTTGAAGTGTGGTAAGCTAACGGTACATTGCGCGGAGGTTTGTGAGGATCGGGATCAGTATCGGCTGAGCTTCCGTGCAATTGGCCTTGGTTGCCTAAAAGGCCTCACTCAACGACAGATAAAAGCCACCCTGCCGTTTTTCACCTGGACGCCGTTCGCCCACGCCGTATTCCAGCCGGATACTGCTGTTGTGTTCCAGATCGAAGAAATAGCGAAGTCCGCCCCCGTACGAAGGTACAAAACGGGCGTTTTGAAATCCGCTCCGGTAGGTGGATCCGGTGCCCGCGAATGCCGCGACGCCGACCCGGGGATGAAAACGGAAACGAAGTTCGCTCTGCGCGGCCAGTAGGCTTCGATCGCGGTACCTGCCGGTGTAATAGCCGCGCATCATCATGTCGCCACCAAGTTCGGGGTAAACGTAGAACGGAATCCGCCGGCCAAATGCGGTTTTGTACACCCCGTTGAATCCCAACGTCAGGGTTTTTGAGAGCGGGAAAAAAAACCTGATGTCTGACTCAATCAGGTTGCCCTGAAAGCTCTCACCTCCCCAAATGCCGGGAGAATAGGCATATTTTAAATGTGCATAGGCTCCGCTCGTGGTGTAGGTATTGGTATTTCGGGTGTCATAGGACTGTGAGACGCCAAAGGCAACGTAGGCGTCGCCCTTATGCCCATAGGGTGCGCCGGTTTCGTAGATGCCGCCCGGTTGGCGGTCGCTGAATCCATAGTCCTCAAAGGCAAAATTAAATCCCGCGTAGTAATGGGGGGCCAGCCGTCGCTCTCCCTCCAGGCGGACACGGACCAGTCGAAGAACCAGTACGTCTTCGTCGGCCTGGCGGGTTGCATTTCCCAAACCGTAATAATTAAAAGGAAAATTGCGGAAACGCAACTCGCCACCATAGTGGTAGGTATTGTCCGTTGTCCATATATCCGATTCCAGCTTTAGGCTGGTTTGCCGTTCGGTGGTGAAGGTGCCGACAAACGTGACGTTGGATGTACGGATACTTGTGTCGGCTTTATTGAGGTAAAAGTTGTATACCGCCGCTGCTCCAAATTCGAGCCCGGTCTCCTGGGCGTACCCGAGTGCGGGTATGGCAACAAATCCGGCCGACCGACTGCTGTCCTTTTCCGAGGAAATAAAGCGTTTGACCAATTTATGGTCCCAAAAACCTTTCTTTTTCTCCTGCGCGGACGCCGGAACCATGGATAAACAGATCAGTAGACCAATGATAAGATGTTGCGGGCTATTCATCGTTGCGTTGTTGTGCCGCGAAGATACGGAATCCATTAGTTCCAAACGGCACCAGCGGCCGGCGAATTATTTTATATTCCCGTGGAATATCCCTATTTTGGAAATCCATAAGCCTAAGATTGATAAAACTTTGATTGATAACGACACACCTTACTCATGATTTATGCGTAGAAACGACCGCTACCTTCTGGTAAGCATCCTGTTGATCAGTTCGTTGCTAACTGCATGTAACCGGAAGGCAAAGAGCGATTTTTCGGATTGGCGAATGGCGGGGGGAAACGCTGCCGGCAATAAATATTCGTCCCTTGACCAGGTGGATACCAGTAATGTCCATCTGCTGACAGTGGCCTGGGAATATCGTACCGGTGACGCAGACAGCACTGCCCGGTCGCAGATTCAGTGTAATCCAATCGTCGTTGACGGGATCTTATACGGTACGTCGCCTCAGCTCAAGCTATTCGCAATCGACGCCGCAACGGGCGAAGAGCGATGGGTGTATGATCCGTTTGATGCAGCGGACGGCACGACGTTTGGACTCCACAACAACCGTGGTGTGGCATACTGGAGCGACGGCAAAGGCACCGGCCGGATTTTCTACGCGGCAGGCCCATACCTTCATGCCGTGGATGCGAAAACCGGTGAGGCGGTGGAGACTTTCGGCGTAAACGGAAAAAAGGACCTCCATGACGGGTTGGGTGCCGACTTTGCCGACTTGTTTGTCACGAATACTTCCCCGCCAACGATATATCGAAATCTGGTGATCTCCGGTACCCGCGTTTCTGAAGCCATGGATGCCGCTCCGGGGCACATCCGGGCGTATGATGTCCACACGGGGGAAATTGTCTGGACGTTTCGCACCATTCCGGAGCCTGGCGGGCCCGGGTCGGAAACCTGGGACGACCAGACTGTATTGAAATGGACAGGCGGAGGAAACAATTGGATGGGGATGACCCTGGATCATGCTCGGGGAATACTGTATGCGCCAACGGGGTCGGCCGCTATGGATTTTTACGGAGGCAAGCGTAAGGGATCAAATCTCTATACCGATTGTCTGCTGGCACTGGATGCCGCGACAGGTAAATTGCGCTGGTATTTCCAGTACATTCACCACAACACCTGGGATTGGGATCCGTCTTCGGCACCCGTGCTCCTCACCGTCAATCACGGCGGTCGGTACATCGATGCCGTGGCACAGACAACGAAGACGGGCTTCGTTTTCCTTTTTGACCGCGAAACGGGAGCATCGCTTTTTCCGATTGTTGAAACGCCGGTAGACACGACCACCGAGCTGGCGGGAGAGAAGCTGTGGCCTACGCAGCCGATTCCGCAGCGCCCCGCTCCATTCGTGCGGCAATCCTTTACCGAAAGCGATATAAATCCGTATTTAACCAAGGAGGAGTACGAAGAGGTGCGACAGCGGCTGTTATCGTACCGGGCAGGGGGAATGTTTTTGCCGCAGTCTCAACAGGGAACCGTTATTTTTCCGGGCTTTGATGGCGGTGCGGAGTGGGGAGGCCCAGCTGTTGATCCCACCACCGGACTGTTGTATGTCAATGCCAATGAAATGGCGTGGGTTCTTGAAATGTGGGAAGCAGCCAACGGCGATAGGCGGACGGTTACCTACCGCGAGGCGGGGGAAGCGCTTTTTCGGCAAAACTGCATGGCGTGCCATGGGGCAGATCGGAGAGGAAGTGGAAATAACCCATCGCTGGCAGGCATAGCATCGCGCTATACGCCCGAAAGTTTTACCGAAATTGTCGAGGCGGGTCGGGGAATGATGCCCGCCTTTCGCCACCTGGGCACGCCTGAGAAAGAGGTGATCGCCACATACGTCCTCGATCTGAGGGGTGGACAAAAACCCTTTGAGGAAAAAGAGCTGTTGCCGATTGAAAAGTTCCGCCAGATTCCGTACAACGGTTCGGGATATAATCGCTTCCTAAGCAAGCAGGGTAATCCGGCCATCGCGCCACCGTGGGGGACGCTGAATGCCATTGACATGAATACCGGGGAGCTGGTATGGAAAACCGTGCTCGGCGACGACCCGGCGTTAATGACCCGGGGCGTGGCGGCGGGGACGGAAAACTACGGCGGGCCGGCAGTTACCAAAGGCGGGCTGCTATTTATTGGCGCCACCAAAGACGCGAAATTCCGGGCGTTCAATAAGCGCACGGGCGAATTGCTTTGGACGACAGCGCTGCCGGCCGCGGGATTCGCCACGCCGGCGGTTTATGAAGTGAACGGAAAACAATACGTTGTGATAGCCTGTGGAGGGGGCAAATTGGGTGCACCGTCTGGCGATTCTTATATTGCGTTTACGCTGCCTGAATAACACCAGAAAAAACCGCGCCGTATTTTTCTAATTTTTTTTTGAATTCATGCAAGTTTGTATATCTTTGCAGTCCCTAAGAAAAAGGGTGTTTTTTAAAATATTTCGCCTCCTTAGCTCAGCTGGTAGAGCAACTGACTTGTAATCAGTAGGTCGCTGGTTCGATCCCGGCAGGGGGCTCTAAGTTGGGGGGATTCCAGAGCGGTCAAATGGGACGGACTGTAAATCCG